>Ga0075122_10000367_pt1 | contig 36681 bp, 25 predicted proteins | sample AntAceMetag02UKB_FD_69790 | JGI IMG/M metagenome (GOLD analysis project Ga0075122, IMG submission 69790) | Saline lake microbial communities from Ace Lake, Antarctica - Antarctic Ace Lake Metagenome 02UKB | ecosystem: Environmental > Aquatic > Non-marine Saline and Alkaline > Saline | place... | reverse complement strand
GGTCTTTGATACGGTCCATGACTGATGTCATCCTGAAGAAATCAACCGATGACAGCCCAGGAATCTCGCCTGAAGGTACGTTTGTCGATTAGTCCTGCCAGAGTTTGCCCCCCGGCTTCAAACCGGGGACTCACCGTGAGTTCCTGCATTTCCTCCGACTACATATCCCCCAAAAGATATTTATGTTTCTTCTGTTTCAGGTTAGCGTGTCGAATCTTGTACTTCGGACTGTTCTTAAAAGTGAGGTAGGTGCTTTTATCGACCAAATTGCTGTAGAGGATTACATGATTTTTTGAGTCCAGGATATCCACCCAGACCGAATCGCTGGTTCCCCATTTCCACATGGGGTTGTGTCCGACGATAATCGGGTGTTCAACTGGGAACCCTAAACAGCCCCTCTGTTTATCGAGATCTTCAGGGCCGTACTCTTTTTTGCTGGGTGAGGACCGTGTTTCGTTCAGGCGATTCCAGGTGAGTTGCCTCAATATTTGTCCGGATGTGGCGCTACGGACATCAATGATTTCATCCCGATATACGCCTCCTCTTACAGGGCCCGCATGAACCGCCAGGAAATATTTGTGGGAGACAAATACGGGTAGCGAATTGTAAAAGGTTTGCATGAGATTGACGTAATCTTTGCCCCGGGCTTCCAGCATCGCATTGTAGTACGCCAGTCCTTGTTTGATACCACTTTTTCCGAGGAGTGCGCTGAAAGTGTCATGATTGCCGAGCAGGTAAAAAACGTTCTCGGGGTAGTCATTGATCAAATGGATGATGATATCCATGATTTCAATTGAAGTCTCCATTTCCTGCAGATGCCCTACCCTTTCGTCATGAACTGAGTCCCCCAGAAGTATCATGATGGCTTCATTTTGTTTCAGCTTGTACAGGTTTTGATTATCCATCAGAATTGCTTTCAAATTCTGCTTGTTGGCATGCAAATCCCCGACGATGATTACTTCGCGGTCATCGTTTTCTGGAAATTCCAGCAGTCCGCCCGGTTTATTGTTTGAATTAAGTGGGCGGAGGGACAGATCTATGGATAAAACGTTTCTGATAGCTATTTGGAGCTTTTGCGGATGGGTCAATTCACCGTAGCTGTAATAGTCAGGCATATTTTTTACTGATGATTCCACTTTTTATTGTGTGTTTTGCCAGACAAAAAAAGTGAGTTTAACTGACTGAAATCGGATTGATGATAGAGCCTTTAAACATTCAAACAGCGTCTGTTCATGCGATAAGCGTCATCAACTGCCAATAATGAGCTGATTGTATTTCGGGCCAGTAAAAAAAATCGGCATCGGAATTCATGTTTGCTTTCAAAATGCTTGATCATTCTAACCATTTAATGATGAATAAGGCAAATGTCAAAAAACAACTAATAACACCATACGGATAACGGGTTGTGTGAAATTTCCGAAAACAGCCCACTACGGAATCATTTACTTAGATGCCTATCTGTGTAATACTTTTCCAAAATAGACATCGTTATGCCGTAACACACAGATATTTTAGAAAATCCAATTGAAGCAAACCTGGAGCTAGCTATCACTTTAGTGATTTAAAATTGCAGATTTGAGCGAATATTTATGAGAGAAAAGACGCTATGACGCCAGAGATCAAGACAATGCAACTGGAAGTCTCTGTTCAGGAACTGAAGAAGGGCATGACGATTAAAGCCTATGTTGGTTTTGATAATAAATATACCCCTTTAGATGAAAACACCTGTGATTGGATTAAGCATAATTTCCAGGGGGCATCTGTAAAAGGCCTGAGAAATGGTGCGCCGTTTCAGCAGGTCGCAGAAAACCTGTTACCAGGTGATGAAATCCAGGAGATTTCTGAATTTCCTACAATACTTGCGCACATCAGCCGTGTGAATGACCGGCTGATTGCTGAATTGAAGGAAAGAGGCTTTCTACGATTTCGTGTTCAATTGCCTGCTACTTCTGGTGGTGGATCCATGTCGAGAGCAGATGGGGTTGCACAAGCGACCCATTTGTTGGAAAATATGAGACAGAGTATCGACCTTTGTGAAAATGCGACAACCGCGGTTGAATCACTTCTGGATGGTGCTCGAGATGGCGCACCTGATATGCAGGGGGTTCAGAAATACGTTGAACAGATGTCTGTTAGTGAAGTAACCCAGACTGTATCTGCGATCATCAGCTTGAAGGAAAACGACCATGTTTATACGCATTGTGTTGATGTGGGTGTTATCTTTCAACAGGCATATTTTGCGATTATAGAGAAGCGAGGAGAGCAAAGTGCTTTTGTAGACCGCCAGGAAGCAATGTTGGGTGCATTTCTACACGATATCGGTAAGGCGCGTATATCCAAGGAAGTGTTTACCAGTGCGAAAGCCTTTCAAAAAGACGGTCCAGAAATCCAAGAGATCCGGAAGCATCCTCAGATCGGAGCAGAATTGCTTTCAGAGGCCGGTATGTCTGATGTAATCGTGGATATGGCCCACTATCATCATGTCAAGCTGGATGATGCGGCGAATTCCAGTTATCCGCAGGGTGTGAAACAGTCGGAAGTCCTATTTGAGACTCGATTGTTGGGCCTGGTGGATGTATATCAGGCACTGGTCGCAGGCCGAAGCTATAAGAAATCATGGACGCCACCCGCAGTGATGCGGTATCTGGATGCCATGGCGGGGGTTGAATTTGATTTGGATCTATGGAATGAGTTCCAGGACGTAATGGGTTTTTATCCTGTCGGTTCCCTGGTTAAGCTCAGCGATGATTCGCTGGCATTTGTCATCAATGTTCCTGAAAATGATTTGCTTAAGCCGCATGTGATTGTGGTATTGGAAGCGAATGGGCAGCAACCTTCTCAAAACCGGTTTGTTGATTTGGCGGATGAGCCGTCGCTATCAATCCAAAAGGACTTGGATGCCTTTGAGGTTTTTAAGTCGGATGCCCTCAACGTCTTTTCCAATTTGAAAGTTATCTGATGATGAATGAGGGTTATGTCAATACTATTTCGGTCAATTACGCTTTTTTTACTGTAATAATTTGGTAAAATAGTGTTTACTGTCTGCTGTAACCTGATTGGATAAAGGGCCACTCGTCTAGAAAATTTTCTTGTCTGAAAAATATTAACCGTTTTAAGCGATTGGAACATCATGTCCGAGAACAGACGTCATTTTAGTCGGGTTGGTTTTCATTCCACGGTGACCGTCGGGGTGCAGGGACAGATTCACCAAGCTGAATTAATTGACATCTCACTTAAAGGTGCATTAATGATTTTAGAAGGTGATTTTTCCTTCGAAAAGAATGAAACCTGTGTTTTTGAGCTGAGACTCGATACAGATACTGTTGCGGTGAAAACAGATGCGTTGATTGCATATAGTCAAGCAAACCAGCTGGGGCTGAAGTTTCAAAATCTGGACCTGGAGAGCATGATCCACCTGCGTCGCTTGATTGAATTGAATCTGGGTGATCCCGATAAAATCCAACAAGAGTTGTTTTTTCTAATGAATCCGACGCAGGGAAGTTGATCTTATGACCATTCTGAGGATTCGTCAGGGTGCTGATTAATCCAGAAGATTTGATCCTATTGCGTCTTAGCCCCTTGCTCCGTGTCGAAAATCACAACCGAGATTGACATGTGAGGAGAGAATTTCCATGTTTATTAGATCCGCACCACCATTTGAGCTACATATGGTATAAAACTGGCTTATCCTAAATAGTCAATCACGAGGTTTGTGAATTCTGACCTCTCCTATTCTTTGTATACTACCGAATATACTTTAACTGACAGTGAACTTGCCTAAAAATCTGCTTGTATTGTTCAACGTATGAGAAGGAAAATCATGAGTCCGCCAAAATCTGTCGAAGGATCTTTGAGAAGCCAGAATGGTTCCATCATCGATGATTTGTCCCAACAATTGCTGCAGCTTGATATTCAGCTGAACTCAAACATTCCCGCGACTCTATTTATCAGCGATCTGCACGGTGCCGGAGACCGTTTTATTTCCATACTGCGGGGACGATTCGGCATGCTTTATCAGACTTGCATTGAGGCTCTACCTAAAACCTTCAGCTCGCTCAAAATCCAGTATATCGTCGATATTATTCGTAAGCAGCGTTATTTTAAAGACGACCATGTCAATATGGATATCCAGGATGTCATCACCTGTTTTGTGCAGATCCTAAAATACAAATTCAGCACCATTGAACATAATATAAATGATGTTATTCAAGACGAATATCGTGACATCATTAGTCGGATGATATCGGGGCTGCCAGTGCCAGACCCCGTTTATGAAGTGAGCATTGTCTCTCACCGAATTATTGAACACCTGGCTTCTGCCATAAGACGAATCCTACTGGATCGAATTATGGTTCTGGGAGATGTATTTGACCGGGGACCCCAGCCGGATAAGATAATTCGGATTTTGGCGTCAAAGTGGTACCGGAACATGATCCACTATGTGTTTGGTAATCATGATATATTATGGATGGGGGCCGCTGCCGGCAATCGTTCGCTGATTGCAGAAGCGATGCGTATTTCTAGTCGCTATGATCACATGGAACTGCTGAATCGTCTGGGTTTTGATATCTCAAAACTGGTAAAATTTGCCAAGAAAACCTACCCCCCCAAGAAAGTTACAGGTAACTTCAAGGCAAAAACGTCCCAAGCACGAAGTATGGAAAAGGCGCTGGCGATCATTCAGTTCAAGCTTGAGGAAGAGACCATTAAAAAGCATCCCGAATATGAAATGGACTCCCGCCTCTGGTTGAAAAAACTGACGAAAATGCTTGCAGATGGTGATGTGAAGGGATTGAATGACACCCATTTCCCGACTATCGACCCGAAAAATCCACACCTTCTGACAAGCGAAGAAAAGGCAGTGATCGATGATCTGGAAAAGCAATTCAAGACAAATAAAAAGCTTAAAAAGTTGATGCGGTTTTTCTTTGAAAAAGGGGAAACATATATTATTCACAACAATATGCTGAATATTCATGCCTTGGTTCCTTCAAGGGAAAACGGTGAGTTTGATGAATTTCTGAGCCGCAAGGGACGGGATTTGTTGAACCATATCCAACGGAGCATCAAGCGGATCGGTCAGGCCTACATTTCAGGCAAAAAGCAGAAAGAGGTCGATCTGGCGCTGATGTTTTATTTATGGTGCGGACCAAAGTCTCCTTTTTTCGGTAAAGATGCCATGAAGACCTTTGAGCGCTACTTTCTGATCGACAAGTTGACCCATAAGGAAAAGTCCCTGTACTGGTCGAAAAACATGGAGGAGAAAGACTTTAAAAAGAAAATTATGGATGAGTTCGGTATTAACCGTGTCATCTACGGTCATACACCGGTTGATTTTACCAAGGGAAAAAGTATGGCCAGTGAGGACGGTGTGGCAATCAACATTGATGGTGGATTTGCTGAGGCATACTATAACCGAGGTCATGCGTTGGTGCACACCCCGCACCAACTATATGGTATTATATTACCTACCCCCGAAGAGATGAAAAAGGCCTCTACAAACCTGGAAACTGTGCCGCTCTCTGTAGAAATCATTGATGAGTTCACTTCTCCAGTAAAATTTAGAGATACCGCTGAAGGAAAGGTCATTAAAAAAAGGCGGGACGATATTCTGAAAGAGCTGAAAAAAATACAACCTGAATAACGAATTTAAAGAAAGACTTTTGGCTACAATATATCAAAGCGCGAGGCATAATGGATATTAATTTTGGCATGGAAATGGTGCGGGCAACGGAAATCGCAGCGCTGAGTGCCGCACGTTTGCAGGGGTTGGGAGAAGTGAATAATATTCTCAATTCGACCAGAGAAGCCCTGTATAAAACCCTCAATCGGTTACAAATTGACGGAAATATAAAGAATGATCGATTTATGAACCGGGAGAATACGTTTCAAATGCCTGCCAGAGTGGGTAAAGGTGGCTCGAAGAAGGATATCCTGGCCATCGCCCTTGAAGGTCACAACGCTGCTGCAATTGGACGAAACAATGCGATGTCCTGTGGTGTTTTGGCAGCTGAAGGGGGTATTCAGGCCCTGCCCAATTTGAGCATGTTTAAGGTTGTCGTCGGTCCGGAAGCGTATGGTGTAATTGATATTTTGCAGCCTCCCGCTATCAATATCAAGAGAGTATCCCGGGCCTTGAAAAAGTATACGGAGAGCGTCACAATTTGTATCCTGGACCATGCACGTCATCACCGTCTGATTCACGAAGTTAAAGAGACCGGCGCGCGGATCAAACTGATCACTGAGGGAGAGATTTCCGGTTGTCTGGCCGCTATTATGGGGAAAAAAGTTGATATGTTCATGGGTTACGGTTTTTCTCCAGAAGGCGTCATGATTGCGGCAGCAGTAAAATGCCTGGGAGGTTATTTCGAGGGGAAAATATTTTACGAAAACGAGCGAGACAAAGAATTTGCCCGTTCAGAAGGAATTGATGATTTTGAAAAGATCTTCAGAGCTGAAGATTTGATATTAACCAACGATGTTGCTATCGCAGCCACAGGTGTGACAGATGGTAAATTTTTAGAAGGTGTCGATTTAACTCCCAATGGAGCGATCACGCATTCCTTTGTCGCCAGAGGGGAATCCCACACATACCGCAAGCTTGAAACGCGGCACTTTTTTGACTTTAAACCGGTCTATTAGCAGATCGTCAGTTTTAAATGATGAACCCCCTTCCGGACCGTTGATTCTTAAAAATTACTTCCTGCAGACTTCCTGACAAACAGTTCTGATGACTGATCAGCTTTCTCCCGTCGCTGGCATGAAGGGAGAAAGGGGAAAAATGAAAACAATCGATAGCCAGTCAATAGCTGGTGTCACAGACAAATGGGTCCTACGTGATGAATAAGTTTGTTGAAATAATGCTACAAAACAGAATTCGATCCGCTATCGTGGGGATTGCTATTCTAATCTTCCTTATTGTGACTATTAATTTGTTCCGTTCTCCTCAGTTTCCTGATGAGATCCCTTCAGCAGAAAAGAGTGAGAAGCAGGATCGTGCTCATCAAGAAAGGCTGAATTTTTTTCAGCAATATACTCGCTATCTCAGGGAGAATCATGGTGGAATGTTGCTGGCGGAGGAGGTTGAACAACTATCACCCACGAGCGAAACGCCTGCAGGGAAGTTTAAAGTGCATGTTTTCCGGCAGCAGTACAAGTTTTTGAACCGACCCCTGCTATCTGATCTATCGATTGAGTTCGCCAAGAAACATCAATTACAGGGGGAGGCTCGAGCGGTTTGTGGTGGTAAAAAAAGGACCACTAACTGTTTTGAAATGATTTTTAAGAAAGCGGACGCGGTCTGGATACGAGTTCTGATGGAATCTTCAAAAATCGTTCGGAAACGGGAACAGGGAATGGTCGATTATGAACATACAAGCGAACCCGAAATCCAGGAGGAGAAGAAGTACCCTGAATCAGTTGGAATGGCCAAACTCGCAATTGTGATTGATGATCTGGGCTATCAGATGGACGTTTTCAACAATCTGATCAAACTCGATTACGAAATAACGTATTCCATTTTACCTCAATTGGCTTACAGCATGGATACTGCTCAGATAGTCTCTCAGGTAGGTCGTATGGTCATGCTCCATTTGCCGATGCAGCCTAAAGACCAGACGGTATACAATCCGGGCCCGGGAGCACTTTTGATACAAGATTCTCCAGCGCAGATAACCGCAAAAATAGCTCTAAATCTAAGTACCGTCCCTTATGCAACGGCGGTCAACAATCACATGGGGTCCGCTTATACACAATACGCCGAAGGCCTTGATACAATGATGCGTGTCCTGGGTGAAAATGGCTTGTTTTTTCTGGACAGTAAAACCGCTCCAGGTAATACGGCCAAACGGGCTGCAAAAAAGCATTCTGTTGGGTATTTATCTCGTGATATATTTTTGGACAATGATAAAGACGAAGCGCTGATACAAAAACAGTTGTTCAAGGCAGTCAGATGGGCCAGGGAAAGAGGGTGGGCTATTGCAATCGGGCATCCCTATCGCCAGACATACACTGTCCTGGCTAAAAACTTGCCTGAATTGGAAAAGCATCAGGTGATTATAACCAGATTGTCGGATCTGATGAATTTATAAGACGGGGTTGGTGAGATGCTAAAGACGACGAGTTTGTACCCGGGGTTGTGAGGGGGGCGATCAATTCGCCGTCTTCTGTTTGATTAGACTTTTACTTTGTCCCCTGATGGAGTGCTTTCGCCTTGTGCAGGTGAGGGTACACGAAGACTTTCACTGGGACGTTGGGGAACCTGAACGCGTCCCTGCAATTGACCGGGGGCGTTTCTCTGGGGTTGCGCCTGACGGTTTGCTGCTGTGTCCGCCACAGATCCCTCTCGTGTTCTTCTGACCGGTTTTGGCGGTTCCGCGTTTGCGATTTCTTCGTTTGCTTTAGCGTCTTCTGCATTTTCTTCAGGTATGTCTTCCGGTACATGCGCAGCCTCTCGCAGATAAGTAACGTATAGTTCTCTGGACTGTTCGGTGGCTTTCTGCAGTTTGGTATCCTGAATTTGGTTGAGCAAATCGTGAAGGCTGTCTCCGTCCAACATTTCCAGTTCCGGCGCGATCTTTTCCTTTTCGATCGTGTTGAACTGCAGGTTATTGAGGATCTTATTCCGGGTGATCTCTTTCGACTTGGCGCGTTGGAGGGTGGCTTCCAGGTCCTTGAAAATCAGTGTTTCACTAACGGAGAGGTAACCTACTCCGGTTTCATCGTAAGTGATGAAATTGTGATGCAGGATCTGCTCAAGGTTGTAGTAAATATGATCAATAATGTCCTGGCCGCTCGCAATTGGCAGAAATACCTTGGTATAGTTGATGTCGCTGCCGGCAATAAATATGCGATAGCCAATATGAATATCCAATCCTTTTTTGATTGTCTCAGACAGGTAAATATCCCCCGGCTTGGGAACCGGCACCTTACTGACCAGTTCAACATTATTTAGCAGTCGGCCTGCCATATCCGGCCGCTCCTGAAGTTGAGCCAGTAGTTTTTCTGCCTCTCGCTTATATAGGCTGTTGAGTTTGCCTTCCAGTAGCAGGTTGGCGATCCCAAAATGGCTTGATTGAGGTTCTGCGCTAATATAGTAACCAAGAACTGATTGATAGAGGAGTTGGGCGAAATTGGTTAGTATCTGATCGTCACTGGATTGAAAGGGGACAGCCAAGATAGCACGTTCCGGGTTGCTCAGTTCAGTATCCAGGGTCAGACGCACAGCGGTTTTTATATTTAAAAAACCTCTCAGGGTCTCTTTAATGGCCTCTATGATGGTTTCCTGATCATCAAATTTAACATAAGGATCTGTTCCTAGCATATATGCTCGGCCAGGACTGCAATCACTGCGTTGCCAAATAGATTCACTCATATATTCTCCGGGTCTGTTGATGATTCAGAAAACGCTCTCAATCCGGGATAGACGAGGTCATCAAGCCAAATGTGAATGGCGCGATCATTCACCGGACTCAGCTGTCGATGAAAGCGAAATCATGATTTTTTCTATAACATATTGTGAAAAAAGTGTTCTGTCAATAAAAGCACGTGACAAAAACGGTAAGATGAGCCCTGTCGGAAGGATTAGTTCCGTTAACGTATAGGAAGGTAACGAAGTGGATTTTGAGGTTTGTTTCGCAGCCGAACTTCAAAATGCAGGTGGATCCCGTTGGATATTCCGCTCGCTCCCATTTTAGCAATGATAACACCCTGTTTGACACGGTTTCCTTTTCTGACAAAAAGTTTGGCGTTGTGAGCGTACAACGTTGATAAGCCATTGCCGTGGCTGATGATAATCGTTCGGCCATATCCTTTTTTATTACCCGCGAAGACAACGGTTCCGGGAGCGGCAGAGCGAATTTCTCTGTTGCCATCTTTGGTTATATCGATACCATCATGCATTCTGCCATGTCGTAGGCCGAATCCGGATGAGATAGTTCCTTTTGCTGGCCAGATAAACTTGAGGGTTGTCCTGGTAACCGGTGCTTTTTTGTAAGGTTTTTGTGGTTGAACTTCTTTTACATGGGGAATAAATATTCGCATCCCGATGTTGATATCGGCAGGATCATAAATATCGTTTATCTGTTGTATCTCAAGTTTGCTGACCGAATATTTTTTGCTGATGGCCGCAAGATCTTCTCCTGGCCGGACTGTGTGCCACACTCCATGTTCGATATATGGTTGCTCACGAACAATCTTTGAACAGGAAACGGTACTCAGGAGTAATATCAGAGAGACAATGATGAAAATAGTATGTCTGAATCCTGAAAATCTAAGTTGGTGAATAGCGGTCATTTTTCGAAATGGGGAGATATATTTTAAATCGACTCGTCATTTTTTCAGAAATCGATTCACAGATTATTAAGATATTGACGCTTGGTTTTTCAATTCCAGTTATCTTTTTGGACCTTCAAGCAGTCTCCTGATAGGGCATAAATGACTTTTTTATCGTTTCATGATCGATTACGTATTGCTTGGATGCCCAGAATCGTATAAAAATGGATCTAAGGAAGCGAGTGACCGACTTTTATTCATGCTGGGTGAATATCAGAAAAACGGTCTATGACGTCAAGCTAATGCAATTATCATGCTTACCTTTACAGCAGGCGCACACAGAATGGCATCAAATACGGTAGAATACTGAGTTCATCCTCGGACAACTGATCAATGGAAAAGAAAAATCCACAACTGGTTAGAGCTCGAAAATCCTCTGGAGATGCATCCCAGAATGCTTCTCCAGACCTAAGGATCTGTTTTATCAGCCTAATCGATAAAAGGCAGATCGATGGGATCGATGTCATTTCGAATATACTCAGCAAAAAAAAATTTGCGCTTGATCACTTTGAATACAAGGTCATCAAGAAAACCGAGACGCGGCGACCTATCAATCCGAAGTTTAAAGATGGACCTTCTGAGAAGGTCATTCTGGAAGAGAGAATCAATGTTAATGCCAATCTGAAAACGATTAGACAGCTGGACTGGCGGGTGGTTAAAGATCCGGAAAATGTCTTGCTGCTCAATATCGCCCGCGCCAAGGGTGAGGCACTCTGTATGCCACTTGTTTTCCCCAATATTTTTAAGAAAGAACACCAGATCCTGGTTACCGGATTAACCGATCCCGCGCGGTTGCAACTGTTGACGGTACCGGATCTGCAGTTTAAATCGATCCCCAAAATCGTAGCAGACCATCCGGAATTTAAAGAGCAGCTGATGCAGCGGGCAAGTCGCGCTAAAGGGATGCAGGCAACGGCTAGAGAGCTTGTGGATTTTCCCGAGCTACCTGAAGTCATGGCGAAAAAACTTTCACAGCTTGCCACCGGAAAGAAAGAGACCTTGACGGCTGCCCAGTCAATCAACCTCATGATTCTTTCAGATCTTGTCACGCGATATCTGCCCGTGTTTCAGACGTTTCAAAATGATGTCATGGTAAAGGGGGGGACGGTTACGCAGCTCTCCAAACAGTTTGCTGAATTGACCGATGGAATTTCCACCCCGAAACTGATCGCCAAACTGGGCGATTATCTGGGAGGGGAAGAAGATGATGATGTGCCGGAGAACAATGCACAGATCTTTTCCCATTTGTACTGGCGGCTGCAACAGATGAAAGACGGAAAACTCTTTGTGAAAGGGGTTTTACTGGATGTAAAATCCCTTTTCAACCTTTTGCGAAGTATGATCTTTTTTAACCGCAGCCAAAAAGATCCTGAACTATGGGAAAAATGCCAGTTTTTTCTGAAACCTTATGATGCTCCGGAGCTGATCAGAAAGAACATGGCTGCTGTCTATATGATAGCGCTGGCATCCCAGAAAAAAATTCTCTTAAGCCATGCTGCATCAAATCGGAGCTTGATGGAGATTTTTGCGGTCCATAATATCTCGGAATTTGTGATCGGTAAAAAAGCATACATTTCTGACCAAAATCTTTCTGATCAGGAGTTTGGTATCATCCGTAGTGCCGTATTTCGACGCTTGGGATTGAAGAGGGTGAAGGAGAACAAACGGAAAGGCAGGGCTGATCTATTTGAAGATACCAATTATGGTCTCAGCAAACTCTATAACCCCCTGCATTGCGTCGGCAGCTCTTTTGGCTATCTCCTGGATAGCATCCTGAAAAAAAACCTGGAACGGTTTTTTAAAGAGGGGCTCAAATCTTTGCAAAAACGGTTCGACAAAAACCTTTTCGATATATTTTATGAACAGGCCGTATTTGACAAAGGGTTACCCATCTCGCGAAACACTTTCAGCAAGTGGCTTGAAGCGAAATCACCTCTGGCCAAAATTGACAAACTAGGCTTTATCAGCAGTGATCTGGAAACGGCCTTTGATCCCATGATTACTCCCCAGGTTCTGATTGGCAGTGGTCAGTCGGTTTTTGAACATGACTATTCGGAACATTCTTTTGCCAAAGATTATTTAGAGAAACGGATTCAGTATTTCGGGTTTTTGGATAAGCTTCGAAAAATCAGCAACGCGCAGAAAGAACCTCATAATCCGGCTCATATATTCGTTAAATATCTTGAGCAAGGCGAGCATAACTTCATGTCTCTGCATTTCCGGAAATTTGTTAAAGAGACCTTTTTGTATGAGGAGCTCAGCCGGATTGTCTCAGAAGCCTGTGCTGATATTCAGATCAGGCTGGATGTGATTGCGGTAAAGAATAAGATAATATTGAAGCTTCCACTTAAGTACGAGGGCATGCTCTGCCTTGGAAATACTTTTGAAGTGTCTTTAGAATCCGGCTCTAGAATCATTCGTTTCCATGTTGTGCCACTAGAAAGCTTCAATGAGAAAATGGGTCTCATTTTCGAATTCGCGTCCAAATTTGATGCTCTGATGCAACAGGCAGAAACTTCCGAACGCAAAGGCCTTATCCAGGCGATTCGGATTTTGGGAGAATATCAGAAAACTGCCCAGGCGTTTTTCAAGTATCTGACGATGGCGACACTGGACCGTCAAATCAGACTGGAGATGACAGCGTTGGAAGAAAAAAGTGGAGAACCGGAAAAACTAAAATATGGTATGTCGGATGCTAGAAAATTAGTTATCGGAAGCATGCGAACAATCAATCTAGGCTGCGTTCTTCAGTATGATCAGCAATCGATACGAAATAGTAAAGATCCGGTAGATAACCAGTCGTTTGCTCAGATGCTCGAATCTATCATGTATTGGAAATCGGTCAAGAAGGATCTGGCTAAACGAATGGATACGGTGTTAACGGTGATAAAGATGCTGGGACGATTTTCCAAGACGTTGAAAGAGGGATCGGAATGGAAAAGCTATCACAAGATGGTAGTACGATTTTACCAATTAATATCACAACCAATCGACAAATACGGAGAAAACGTCATTCAAGCTTTGTTGGATCTGAGTGGAAAAATGAGCCGTATCGTCAGTAAAAGAGAGTATAAGGATAACGCTATTGCCATATTGTTTGCCGAATGGAAAAGAAAATACCCGGGCTCTATGAAAAGTGTCTATTTTTATGCCCCTTTTGTCGATGATGATAGTGGTCCAGGTTCAAATGTACTGAAAGAGCTGAGAAATGCGGCTCGATTATCGCGAATGCTGAAATCAAAAAGGTGTCTTGTCTTTCTTCTGGAAACGACTAAGCAAGTTCAGCAGCGGCAAATGGGTGAGATAATCCGTTTTTTGAGGCAGGAACAATATAATTTGGATTTCTATGTGGAGACCAGTACGCTGGATGAAGAAAAAATCAACGAACTGAGTAAAACCATGCTACCCAAACTCTTTTTTGAGGCGGGTACGCTGAAACCCCGAAAAATCGCCAAGCCCAACTGATACTGATCCTACCCGATCTAACCCAGCGATTGAGCAAGGACATTGTAGCTGCTCAATTCATGTACTAGGGGACTTTCCCATCATTTTGCACTGGCATTTCTGTTCTGTTTTCTGCCGAACCCTTTTTTATTTTTTCCACGGCCATGTGCAGGCTGGGGTGCTTCTCAACAAATCGGTGCATCTGACTATTGCTGACACCAAATTGTGCTGCAACCAACTTCCAGGCACCTTCGTGTTTGATAAAATGATCTAGCAGGCAGCCAACATAGATAGGGAAAACGGGGTTTTGAGAGCGAATGCGGATGGTATCTCTGGAAAGATATGGTTGAATCTCTTCTGGGAAATCCCCCGTATTTTTACCTCGATGAAATTCGGTGGAATTATCCAACGCAATGGCTAGCCGGAGTTTCCTGAGAGCGCCGGCAATATTTTGGGCTTTGGAACGCGAGGCTGATTCTGTTACTGCAATTTTAAAAAGCGTTAATCGAACCGCATTAGTCGTTTTGTTTCGTTTTTGTCCACCTCTCCCTGACCCTCTGAAGGTATCGATGCGACATAATTTGAGCAGTTCCCTGTCTGTTTTTCGGGCATAGTCGAGCCATGACAAAGTCAGTCCCTTTTTGGTGTCCGGAGCCCAGCCGTCTGCTCTATTCATCATTTAAAAACCTTTTTACCCTGGAGATGGACGGTTCATCAATCTTATTGCCTTGAAGCCATTGTACATCTGGTTTATTCCTGTACCAGGTCAGCTGCTTCTTGGCATAATGACGGCTTTTCTGCTGGATTTCCGCGACCATTTCTGCTCGGTTAATCTGATCATCGAGAAATGCAAATGCCTGTTTGTAGCCGATGGATTTCATGGATGGTAAATTGCTACTGTATCCCCGCCAAAGAAGGCTTTCCGCTTCGTCAACCAGTCCCTCCTCCACCATCAACAACGTCCGTTGATTGATACGTTGATACAGGATATCGCGTGGCCAGCGGGTTCCAATAAATAAAACCTTGTATCGTTCCTGATTGAAGCCGTGTTGTTGCTGGAATTCCTGAATGCTGCGGCCGGTTTCCGTGACAACCGCCAGTGCTCTCAAGATGCGGGAAACATCATTTGGATGAAGTTTCTGTGCACTCAGAGGGTCCAGCTGCTGTAGTTGTTGATAACAGCAAGAGAGTCCTTTATCCCTGAGCTGTGACTGGATACCCTGCTTGACATCAGGCGATATCTCAGGGACAGGGATGATGCCATGGATCAGGGCTTTGACATAGAGGTTGGTGCCTCCTAAAAGAATTGCGGGCTTGTTTTGCTGCTGTAGCTTGGCAATGACTTGATCCGCATCTTTTGCAAATTGACCGGCGTTGTATGAATCATCCGGGTTGAGAATGTCAATGAGGTGGTGAGGGACTTCCGCCTGCATCTGGACAGAGGGCTTGGCGGTTCCGATGTCCATCCAACGGTAGACTTGCATTGAATCGACGGAGATAATTTCACCGTCGATCTTCCGGGCCAGCTGTAAACCAATTTCTGTTTTACCACTGGCAGTGGGGCCGATAATTGCAATTATGCGCGCAAGTTCTGACAAAGCTTAATTGTGAGGGATGTTAGATTCGTCAGTTGAAAAACCGTTGACCGTGCTACTCTGTATGACCTTTTCAGCCTCTTTCGGCAATTCGTTGTCCAGATCATCGTCACTAACGGTTTGTGGAGTGCGTTCTAAGATGAGATCAATTGCTTCGCGAACATGCTTCAGCGTCACAATCTTCAAGCCCTCTTTAATTTCATCAGGAACTTCCACCAGATCTTTTTCGTTCTCTGAAGGAATCAGAATGTGAAAAACACCCTCGCGCTTAGCTGCGAGCAATTTTTCCTTCAATCCGCCAATGGGCAGGATCTTGCCTCTCAGGGTGACTTCACCCGTCAGCGCATGTGTTTTCTTGATGGGAATACCGGTTAGTGCTGAAACCATGGCGCAGGTCATGGCAACTCCAGCTGATGGGCCATCCTTGGGGGTGGCTCCTTCCGGAACATGGACATGAATATCGATTTCTGAGAACACTTTGGAATAAATTCCCAAAGAATTGGAGTTGGAACGCATCCAGCTGTGTGCCGCCTGGGCTGATTCCTTCATGACATCACCCAGTTTCCCTGTCAGCTGAATTTTGCCGGATCCTTTCATGGTATTGACTTCGATGGTCAGTATTTCCCCACCAAAGGATGTCCATGCCAGACCAGTGACAATTCCGACTTCGTTCTGTTCGTCAATTTTTTCACGGTGGAATGGTTTGACACCGAGATAGTCAGCGATTTTTATAGGATTCAGTTCTATCGAATCCGCAGGCTTTTCTTTGACAATCTGGGTAACCGCTTTGCGGCAGACTTTGGCGATGGTTCGTTCTAAGGTTCTCACCCCTGCTTCCCTGGTGTAACTACGGATAATTTCCAGCAAACCCTCCTGCTTGAACTCAACCTGTTCATCTTTCAGGCCGTTTTCTTTCATCTGTTTGGGGATTAAGTAGCGGGATGCAATTTTTTCCTTTTCAAATTCAGAGTATCCGCTCAGATTGATGATCTCCATTCGGTCAATGAGTGGCAATGGTATGCCGGACTTCGTATTGGCCGTACAGATAAACATGACATTAGAGAGGTTGTACTCTACTTCCAGATAGTGATCCATGAACTCGTGGTTCTGCTCCGGATCGAGCACTTCCAGAAGTGCTGAGGCGGGGTCTCCCATGTGGCTCTGGGACATTTTGTCAATCTCGTCAAGCAGCAAAACCGGGTTGTTGGTTTTCGCCTTCTTCATGGATTGGATGATTTTGCCAGGCAGCGCCCCGATATAGGTTCGGCGATGTCCTCTGATTTCTGCTTCATCTCGAACGCCACCCAGGCTCATGCGGACGAAATTTCGATCCAGGGAGCGGGCAATGGATCGAGCGAGAGATGATTTTCCGACTCCCGGCGGTCCCACTAGACAGATAATCGGTCCCCGGAGGTTTCCCACCAGATTCGCCACGGCGATATACTCAATGATCCTTTCTTTGACTTTTTCCAGGCCGTAATGATCTTCATCCAGCACTTCCTGAGCATGCTCCAGGGAAAGGTTGTCATCTGTCTTATCCTTCCAGGGGACACTGGTGAGCCAGTCTACGAAATTGCGCACGATATTGGCTTCTGAAGAGGTCGGCGGCATCATTTTCAGCTTTTTCAACTCTTTTTGAACCGTCTCCAGAGCGGCTTCCGGCATGCCTGACTGTTTGGCTTGCTCCTCGAACTCGTCGATCTCCTCTTTGCCATCTTCAGATCCCAGCTCTTTCTGGATCGCTTTCATCTGTTCATTCAGATAATACTCCTTCTGAGTTTTTCCGATCTGACCTTGAACTCGTTCCTTCAATTTCTGTTCAATTTTCTTATGTTCTTCCTCTTCAAGCATCTGTGAATAGACTTTTTCAAGTCGGTTCTTGCTATCGAGAGTCGAAAGCAGATCCTGTTGTTTGGGAATGTCTATTGTCAACAGAGGAGCAATCATGTCGGCTATCTGACCGGGCGAGTAATCTCCGGAGAGAATTTTCTCAGATGAATCTGTATTGCGGGCGATTTTTTTGAGAAAGGATTTGAATTCACCTTTCACTGTTTTAGTGAGTCCCAGCAGTTCCGGTTCATAATTTTCGATAGTGGACAGAACTTCAACCTGGGCTCTGTAAGAAGCGCTTTCCAGGTCTGTACTGATAATCCGCCCTCGTTCCTTGCCCTCGAAGAGTACTTTGATGGTACCCTTGGGAAGGCGCATGATCTGCAGGATGTTGCCGATAGTACCAATTTCATAGAGATCTTTTTCCGTTGGCGTTTCAATATGGGGATCTTTCTGACAGACCACGTAAATTTTTCTGTCGCTGGCGAGCGCATCTTCCAGCGCCTCAATGGATTGTTGTCTTCCGATAAAGAAAGGAATAGTCATATGGGGGAAGACGACAATGTTCCGGATGGGTACAATCGGAATCTCGACAACTTCCCGATCAGAGAGATTTGTTTCTTGCATGGCTTAGGTCCTTTATTCTCTGGTTTTTTGCATTTAATGCAACTTCCACAAACCCTTTTATTGTCAAGAGACAATCTGAGCAGGTTTGCTGATTCTCTTGTGTGGTCTAGTTAATCTTAACCTATCATAAAACCCTGAAAATTGAAAGTTCAAACTCCACGGAGCTCGGTTCGATCGCTATCCGTCAGGAGGGACAGACGGTCTATATACCGCTGAGATCGTCGTTTTCATCCAACAGGCTGTGGGATTTCTTCAACAGGTCCATTCGATTCAACGCATTGACAAAAGCAGAAGCAGAGGCGATGACAATGTCGGTGTGGGAACCGCGGCCGGTGGCCTTGATTCCTTCCCACTCGATGGTGATGGAGACCACCCCTTGTGCATCCGTTCCACCAGTGGCGGACTTGATGACGAAAGATGTCAGTACACAGGGGATATTGACAATTTTCCGAATTGTATTGAGCGCCGCATCCACCGGTCCGTCACCCAGACAGGCTTGGGCCGGCATCAATTCATTGTCAATCTTCATGACCACTGTCGCGGTGGGAATGGTTTCGGTTCCCGCTGTCACATTCACACTCAGCATTTCGTATTTATCCTCATCGGAAGAGCGTTCCTGCATGATCAGTATTTCCAAGTCTTCGTCGTAGACAACCTTTTTCTTGTCCGCTAGTTGTTTAAAATTCTCGAAAATCTTCTGCAACTCCTCCTTAGAAACATCATACCCGAGTGTGTGGATTCTTTTGTTCAACGCTGCTCTTCCTGAATGCTTTCCCAGAACTAGTTGATTCAATGAGAGACCGATCGACTCCGGCTTCATAATTTCATAGGTCAGGGTGTCCTTGATGACACCGGCTTGATGGATGCCGGCTTCATGGGCAAAAGCGTTGGCACCGACAATTGCTTTATTTGGTTGAATCATGCTTCCGGTCAGTTTTGTCAGCAACCTGCTGGTGGGGAAAATCTGTGTGGTATCAATATTCGTAGTTTTATCGAAATAACTGTTTCTGACCTTAAAGGTCATGACCAACTCCTCTAAGGAAGCGTTTCCAGCTCGTTCCCCGATCCCGTTCACGGTACACTCGATTTGTTGGGCCCCAGCTTCAACAGCCGCTATGGAATTGGCGGCAGCCAGTCCAAGATCATTATGACAGTGCACGGAAAACATAATCTTGTCTGCATCGACCACTTCATTTTTAAGTCGCAGAATCAGTTTTGTAAATTCATGGGGAGTGATATAACCAACGGTATCCGGCACATTTAAGATGGTTGCCCCGGCCTTGACTGCGGCAGAGAAAATTTCGACGAGAAAGGCGGGGTCTGAACGGGTGGCATCTTCAGCACTGAACTCGACGCTTTCCGTATGTTTTCTGGCCTGTTCGATAGCGCGAATCGCTTTTTTGACAGCGGTTTTGCGGTCGATATCCAACTTTTTCTTCAGATGCAGATCGCTGGTGGCAATGAATGTGTGAATTCCCCAATTTTTGGATCCTTTCAATGCTTTGACGCCTGCCTGGATGTCGGAATCACTGGTACGACAAAGGCTGACAATCATGGGACCCTCTACAGAGTGACCAATCTGCTGTACCGAGTCAAAATCTCCAGGGGAAGATGCCGGAAAGCCGGCTTCGATGGTGTCGACCCCAAGCTTCGCCAGCTGTCTGGCCATAATCAGCTTCTCTTTGGGGTTCATGCTGCATCCCGGCGACTGCTCTCCGTCTCGCAGTGTGGTATCGAAAATTCTGATGATCTGACTCATGTTTTCTCCCTTATTCGAATGAAGATACATACTCTTATAAAGCTTCCTTCTGGATGAGTGGCTTAGATGTGCTGTTAGTGACAGTCTGAATTAGTTGTGATGATTATATTGTAACAATAGCTTCAATATCTTGTCCCGCTGATTTTTCTTTTGGTTTAAGAGAATGACAAATGGGCGGTATCCAAAGGCTGTTTTAAAATAACCTGCGTAATTGTATACGCCTCTCAGAGTTCCAGATTTTAACAGCACACCTTTTTTCCAATCAAGGAGTTCGGCATTGGGGCGGAATTGTTCCAGGATAGCCATCATCGCTCTGGCGCTCATGCGATTTTTTCTTGAAATGCCGGAAGCTTCATCGATAATTGTCTGACCGGTATGTTCTGGAAATTTTTCCTGAAAAAGAGTCGTGAAAGCTGAATGTGCCTTCGCGAGTGTTGCCGGATACCCTTTATTTTCTGCTCCTGCAACCAGATAAATCTGGTTTGCGATAAAATTATTGGAATACTTGAGCAAACCGCTGAGGACCTTTTTCAGTGAGCTGCTGTTTTGGTGAGTATAGGCCAGCGCCCAGTGATCATCAATCACAGTCTGCTGGATGTCTGCATATTTGACGGGAATCCCATGCTGTTTCAGAATCTCTCCGAAAAGTTCTCCGGTGTAGCGTAAGGCATTTTCCGGTTGGGTTGACAGGTTGAAACGATCCTGAGTACCGGGTTTGATCTGTCGGCCCAAGCTTCTGGCTAGGGGAGTGAGTGGCGTCGCCGCTTCGGCTGAGAAGACAGCCCTGTGTTTGTCTCGACCCAGGAACAGAGTATTAAAATTAACCACCAGAGCACTATTGGCGGCATCATATGGATTCAGGCTGTTTGATCGGCCTTCGATAGTCACCTGTGCTGAAAAGGCTGATTGATCCAGCCAAATCTGGCGGACCTGCTCTACCCCTATTGCTTTTAGCTTTGCTGCGATCAGGTGGATCTCTTCAGAGATGAGTTGTGGGTCCCCCCACCCTTTAATGGCCAAGTTGCTATCTGGATCGAGGTAAAAATCAGTTTTGAAACGATACGATTCTCCGAGAAGGTTCAGAGCTGCTAAACCGGTATAGATTTTGATGATGGAAGCGGGGACGAGTTGTTCGTCGGGATGATATGCCAGCAGGACTTTGCCGTTTTCATCGTTCAACATCACGCTGCCACGGTCAACCAAACTTTGAATCTGTTGTTCTACCAAGGGTGGGCTGTTGGCAAACACGCTGCAGGAGATAAAAACAAGACCCAGGCAAAGTACCAGCAGTACCTTTCTGGGCGATGCTGAAACGGGGCAGATACTGGAATCTAAAATAAACAATAAGCTGCGCACAGAGTTTTTTCAGATTAAATGATCCATGCAAAGTTGTATGGAGAGAACGCTTTTATACATGGGTCTGGATTCTTCGAACTAGATGGTTGTTTTGTAATTTGGAGCCTCTTCAGTAATATATACATCGTGCACATGGCTTTCCTGAAGCCCTGCAGATGAAATCTGGATGAATTCCGGATTTTCTCTCAACTCTTTCAGAGAGGCGCTGCCTGTGTAGCCCATACCTGATCGTAGTCCACCGACCATCTGATAGATTGTTTCGTTCAATTTTCCTTTATAGGGTACCCGGCCTTCAATACCTTCCGGCACCAGTTTGCTGGCTTCCTGATCTTCCTGGAAGTAGCGGTCCTTGCTACCGTCTTTCATCGCGCCGATGGATCCCATCCCTCGATACTGTTTATAGCGCCTTCCCTGAAAAAGAATGACCTGTCCGGGGCTTTCAGTTGTCCCCGCCAACATGCTGCCGAGCATCACTGTGGAAGCCCCACCGGCAAGTGCTTTGACTACATCCCCGGAAAACTTGATGCCGCCGTCTGCGATAATAGGGATGCCGTGTTTGTGGCCGACTGCCGCGCAGTTGAAAATGGCGGTCATCTGTGGCACACCGATTCCGGAAACCACCCGGGTGGTGCAGATGGAACCGGGGCCGATTCCGACTTTGACCGCATCGACTCCGGCAGTAATTAAATCTTCGGTGGCAGCAGCAGTTGCTACATTGCCAGCGATCAACTCCTTGTCTGGATACTGCGCTTTAAAGGCTCTTACCGCATTGGTGACATTGTCTGAATGGCCGTGTGCCGTGTCAATGACGATGACATCGGCATCTGCTGCGATCAAGGCGGTAACACGATCCTGGAAGTCATTGCTGGGACCCACGGCAGCACCGACGAGCAATCGACCGGAACTATCCTTGCTGGCCAGCGGAAACTGTTGTTTCTTGTTAATATCCTTGATCGTCAGCAGACCGGTGAGTTCATAATTTTCGTTGACGCGCAATAGTTTTTCGATCCGATGTTGATGCAACAGTTGTTTCGCCTCATCGGGAGTGATCCCTTCCGAAACGGTGATCAGTCTGTCGCGACCCTTAGTCATTACATTGGAAACCGGCTGTGAGAAGTTGGTCTCAAACCGCAGATCCCGGTTGGTGAGAATCCCGACAAGTTGTCTGCCGTCTGTCACAGGTAATCCAGAGATATTATTCCGTTTCATCAGCATGGTGGCATGTTCAACCGTGTCGTCCGGTTTGACTGTGATGGGATCGGTGATCATGCCACTTTCAGATCGCTTGACCAGGCCGACTTGCCGGGCCTGCTCCTCGACAGACATATTTTTATGGATGATGCCGATAGCGCCCTCCTGAGCCATACCGATGGCCAGGCGCGCTTCTGTGACGGTATCCATGGCCGCGCTGACCAGAGGTGTGTGCAGCATGATATTGCGGGATAATTGTGTACTGGTATCCACATCGCTGGGTAAAACATTGGATTTTTGGGGAAGCAGCAGTACATCGTCAAATGTTAATCCCTGCCCGATTATCTGTTTATTTTCCATTAAATCCTCCTTTACAATTTTCAATCATCCCATGTAGACTAGCTAAATCAGCTGTTCAGAAAGGGTTTCACTGCTACACATGACTGTCAGACTTCGAATCCCCCTGCTCTCCTGCTAGATAAAAGTTCTTTTCTCGAACTATAGCTGGAAAAAGTATAATCCCACATATTAACCCGAATTCGAAATACCGTCAACTTATAACCCCCAAGCTAGTTAAATGGTTACTTTTGGAGAAAAACTCAGTCAGGCAGTGAATGGCGTCATCCAGAGCCAACAGCAGGATGTTGTTCTCTCTTCGCTCGCTGGATCGGCGGGAGTGCTGTTAATTGCGCAACTGTCAGGAAAAACGGGGTTGCCGCTGCTGATTGTTGCTGAAACCTATGAACAGGCTGAACGGATTAAGCTGGATTTCGAATTTTTTTCCGACTCTGAACAGATCAGTTTTTTCCCCCACTGGGATACCATTCCGTACGACAATCAGTCTCCTGACAAAGATGTGGTAGCGGTTCGGTATCAAGCGCTGGATAACATTCTACAACAAAAAGCCTCTTTCGTTATCACCACACCGAACGCCCTGATGCAGCGGATCATGCCACCTGAAATGCTGCAATCCCACAGTTTTGATTTAAGTGTTTCAGAAAGTGTCGTCCGGGATGGGTTGTTGGCACAGCTGGTTGAGCTGGGTTTCGTGCGTGTGGATATGGTGGAGGAAAAAGGAGAGTTTGCCGTCCGCGGTGAGTTGATTGATATTTTTCCGATTACGGAGTCGGACCCGGTGCGATTGGATTTTTTTGATGATGAGTTGGAGAGTATTAAACATTTCGATGTTGAAACTCAGCGTTCGATTAGCGAAGTTGACACCATCCGTATCGTTCCGGCACAGGAAGTGATTTATTCAGCAACTGGTGCAGACGAGATTTTGAAGCGATTGCTGCCCTTCAAATCTGAATCGGTTCCACAGACCTACAATTATGTAGTAGAGCAGATCCAGAGTGGTGTGTCGTTCTCAGGCATGGAAAACCTGTTGCCACTGTTCTACGAAAAGTCCGGAACTTTGCTGGACTATTTCCCCGTGCAGCCCGGAATCGTTTTTTTCGATAAAAGCAGCATCGTCGCCAGGTCAGAACTTTTCTTCAATGAAGTACTAACCGAATATGAGTATTCAAGACAGGAGGGAAATCCGACCCTCGGACCTGAAGCATTATTCTTCTCCACTGAACAGCTCTTGTCAGAGTTGAAATCTTGTCGCTGCGTGGACATCCAATCCCTGAATCTTGAGGGGCAGAAAGGAAAATTTGAACTTTCCACAGTTGATAATACGGCACTTCAATCGCTGTCCGTCTCACCTGCTAAAATGGAACAGGGAACCGCAAGCAACGTGATCCATCAGCTGAAAGAATGGAATCTCTCCGGGGCTAAGATTGTGATTGCGGTCGGCTCACAGTCCAAGGCAGATCGGATCCGACAGATGTTGGATGATATTGATCTTTCTGTGACCGTCATTGAAAAGAGTAACTCACAGGTGCGGCGCAACTTTCTGCTGGAGGCATACTCATCCAAGGAGGCCTCATTTTGTATTCTCCCATTTCCAATCAGCAGTGGCTTTCGCTGGGTAGATGATAGGGGGCGTACACGAACCGCCTTGATTTCTGATGAAGAGATTTTCGGGAGTCGGCAAAAACAACGTCGGGTCAGAAAGCCGGGCTTGAAAAAATTCTTTTCTTCGCTGGGAGATCTGAATGCCGGAGACTATGTGGTACATGTGGAGTATGGTATCGGTCGGTATGAAGGCTTGAAGAAAATCACGGTAGGTCAGAATGAAGCGGATTATCTGGTTATCGTTTATCAGGGGGGTGACAAGGTCTATGTCCCTGTTGATAAGTTCCATCTGGTTCAGAAATACACAGGCGGAGAAGGGGCAGGAGCCCGGCTGAATAAGCTGGGAAACAAAACCTGGGCAAAAACGAAATCGAAGATTAGTTCCGAGATTGATGATATGGCCGAAGAGCTCGTGCGGATAAATGCCGTACGCCAGGCTAAAAAGGGGGTGGCTTTTTCACCGGACGGATCGTTGATGAATGAATTCACCTTGAGTTTTCCATTTCAGGAAACAGAGGACCAGGAGGGCGCCATCAAAGAAGTGATCCTGGATATGGAACTGGATAAACCGATGGATCGCCTGGTATGCGGAGACGTGGGGTTTGGAAAGACCGAAGTGGCGATGCGGGCGGCCTATAAAGCGGTTATCGACAGCTACCAGGTGGGGATTCTGGTTCCCACTACCATTTTGGCTCAGCAGCACTTTGATTCATTCACCCGGCGGTTTGCAGATACGCCAGTCAGAATCGGGATGTTGAGTCGTTTTCGTTCTCCAAAACAGATTAAGGAGACCCTGAAGGAATTAAAAGAAGGTCGTCTGGATATTGTGATTGGAACCCATCGACTGCTTTCCAAGGATGTGATTTTTAAACAACTGGGCCTGCTGGTGATTGATGAGGAGCAGCGGTTTGGTGTGAAGCATAAAGAAGCAGTTAAAAAGCTGCGCACCACAGTCGATACCCTGATTCTGAGTGCCACTCCTATTCCAAGAACGTTGCATATGTCCATGGTGGGTATTCGAGATATTTCAGTGATCAATACACCCCCTATGGACCGGCGCGCGATCAGGACGCGATTGTTAAAATTCAATGATTATGTTATCCAGGAAGCGGTGAATAGAGAGATACGGCGCAAGGGGCAGGTATTTTTCATTCACAATCGTGTAGATTCCATCTACGAGATGGGCCAGTATCTGAACGGGATTCTGCCTCAGGCAAGAATTGTGGTTGCACATGGTCAAATGGCGGAAAAAGACCTGGAACAGGCCATGGTTGATTTTATCAAAGGAGATTATGACGTTCTGCTCTCGACAACTATCGTTGAATCCGGGCTGGATATCCCGAATGTCAATACCATCGTGATCAACAATGCCGATCATTTTGGCCTTTCTCAATTGTACCAGCTGCGTGGACGTGTCGGTCGCAGCAATTTACAGGCGTACTCCTATTTGATGACTCCCCGTGAAAAGATTCTGTCGGAAACCGCTCGCAAACGGCTGTCCATTTTACAGGAGCTGAACCATCTGGGTGCTGGATTTAAAATCGCAAATTTTGATTTGGAATTGCGAGGGGCGGGTAATGTTCTGGGAGCAAAACAGTCGGGACATATTGCTGCGGTTGGCTTTGAGCTGTATACAACCATGATTGAGGATGCGGTCGCAAAAATACAGGAGGGTGAGTCTAGACGAAAACCGGTTAATGAGATCAAACTTAATCTAGCTCTTGAAGCTGGACTGCCTGACAGCTACATCGACAGCATGAACCAGCGTCTGGATGCGTATAAAACCATTTCTGCCTCTGAGAATGAAGCAGAGCTCTGGGATGTCCGCAGTGCCTTGGAAGACCGTTTCGGCAGTCCACCACAGGAAGCGGTCAACCTGTTTTATTCCATGCAGATAAAACTATTGGCAACCGATTTGTTGATCACACAGCTGAACCAAACCTATGAAAAGATTGAAATGGAATTTGCGGATGAATTTCAACCGGACCCGGTTTCCATACTTAATTTTATGAAGAACTCAAGTTACCAGCCCCAGATACTGCCGAACAATGTGATCCGAGTTAATCTGATTGATGCAGGTCCTGAGCAGATTCTCAGCTTTCTACAATCATTCAGAAAAGAACTTTCTTTCAATGAACAGGCTGACCCGGCAGCAAATTCCAATGGTTAAAACGAATATGCCAGATGTTAAACATCGACTCAGACAGTCGCTGATTGTTGCTCTGCTGTGCCTATTTCTGATGAATGGGTGCGATAAAGCGAATGAAAAAAAATCCGACATTATTCGGGAAGAGGAAACCATTGTTGTGGTGAATAACAAACGTATTTCACTGGCACGTTTCCAAAGGCGGCTCAGCCTGTTCCTGAAGAAGTACAGTCAACTGTTAATCACCGACGAGAAGCAACTCACACAGATCAAAGATGTTGTTATCAATCGGATGATTGATGAAGAGTTGATCAACCAGGAGGCTTCAAGAAAAGGGATTAAAGTCTCCGACGAAGAAATAGAAGCGGAAATTGCTGATTCACTAGCAACGTATGATAAGGAGATAACTGGAAAAGCCCCAGATGGTAACGACTTGACCGAAACAGAGTGGAAAGAACGCCTGAAGCAGATGATCATCCAAAACAAGTTGGTTCAACAAGAGGTCATCGCAAAAATTCCAATCACCAAACGTGAAATCAGCTCATACTTCAAGACGCATCGACGAGAATTCACTCTCCAAAGGGCTTATCGGGTTAGAAACATCACTCTGGGCACCCATGCCGAAGCAGTGGCTATTCGCTTAAAGATACTGAGAGGGAGAAAGAGTTTTAAGTTTCTGGTGCGGGAGCATTCCATATCACCGGATAAGGCCGTGGACGGTGATATGGGGTATGTTGAACGGGGAGACCTGCCTCTGGAGATGGAGGGTGAAATTTTTAGAGCTTCGTTCGATCCCAAGGGTAAAAATATCAGCAATATCGTTCGATCACAAGACGGTTTTCACGTTTTCAAACGAGAGCGATATCGACGTAGACGGCTGCTAAGCCTTAAAGAAGCTCGACCGAAAATCAAGAAAATTTTAATTACACAGAAATGGGATGCTGCGTACCTGAGATGGTTGGAAAAATTGAAAAAAAATGCAAAAATTTCAATTGATCAGGCTATGCTGGTCAGTGAGGAAGGGTTTTAGCCGGGTGATCGGGAATAGTTAAATTTGGAGTGGATTTTGAATATCGTCTTAATCGGTTTTATGGGGTGTGGAAAAACCACGATCGGGAGAAAACTAGCTGTTCGTCTGGGCTATCGATTTATTGATACTGATTACCAGATTGAGAGAGAGCAGAACACCCGAGTCAAGGAGATCTTCTCCAATTATGGGGAACCCCATTTCAGAGCGCTTGAAACCGGTCTTTTGCAGCGTCTCACGAAAGTAAACAACACTATTGTCGCCACTGGTGGCGGAATTCTGACGACTTCCGGGAACCTGGAGATTATTCAGAGGATCGGTAAAAGTATCTACCTGAAAGCCTGTGTTGAGGACATATTCGAGCGCATTTCCCGCAATGATAAACGACCCATGCTGCAAACCGAAAACCCACTGCAGACGGTGATTGCCTTGTTGGATAAGAGACAGGGATACTACGAACGGGCGGATTATACGATTAATACTGCCTGCCTGAGAATGGGGAACATCGTTTCCCATATTATCGATACGCTATAAAAAACCGCTTCTGGTTTTAACTTCTTATCGTTATAAAGATTATCCTTTTCAAATGTCCTAAATAGGTGTTATTTAAACGACGGTTTAAAATAATAGGTTCTGAAAAATGAATTAATCAGATCCTATTATTTTAATAGGAAGCGATAAAATTTCAATTTATTTTTCCAGATTCAATCTAAATTTGTCATAACTGAATGATACAAATTCAGGTTAAGTTTTCAATTTCTCAGATCAGGTCGTAATGGCACGTGACAATACGTATGATAATTTCAAAAAAAATAAGTCCCCTAAACTTAAAAAAATAAGACACCTTACAGAATATATCATTGTTCTTTCCCTGATGAAATTTACAGGGCTTTGGTCAATAAAAGTAAACCAGAAATTTGGACTATGGATTGGAAAACTTGCTTATCTAACTGCTAAAAAAGATCGAGGTATTGCAAGATACCAACTGGATTTTTGTTATCCCCAATTATCTGGAGAACAAAAAGATCAAATCATTGCTGATATGTTCAAGAATCTGGGACAAACTCTGTTTGAAACAATCATTATTAATAAAATTAGGAAGAACCGGGATAAGTGGATAAAACTGGACAATCCTGAGGTTGTTAAAGAGGCGACTCAATTGGGTAATGGTGCAATAATGATTTTCGGACACATCGCGAACTGGGAGTTGATCGGTATTGTCTGTGAGATGTTGGATGTATCTGGAATAATATTAGGTGCGCCGATTGATGATAAACGGTTGGATAAAGTCCTCTTAAAAAATCGTCGGTCTAAAAATATTGAAGTAGTTCAACACGGTAGTAAAATGGCAGGGATATTAATAGCCAAAAGTTTAAAAAAAAATGACATTTTACTGATGAGTTTTGATCAGGATATACGAGTGAATAGTGTATTTGTCGATTTTTTTGGCCGAAAAGCGTCTACTACTAGAAATATCTCCACTTTCTCCCAAAAGTATAATGCTCCCGTGATTTCAGTTTTTAGTAAACGTCTCGAAGATGGCACTCACCAATTTAGTTTTGAGAACCTTTCCAGCTCTTCAAATCCAAACGAAGAAGATGGGATTTTAAATCTCACACAATTGTATTCCAGTAAACTAGAAGAACATATCAGGAAAACCCCTTCCCAATGGGTCTGGAATCACCGCCGTTGGAAAACACAACCCGACAATTAAAACTTAAAATACTACTTCGTTGAAATGTCTTGCACGACTTGTAGTCTTAATACCGACTATGCCCGGCCCTGTCTTCAAGACTGCAGACAGAATGTGAATACCCTTGGGTTGTAAGGTGTCGTTAAGCATTTGTGCTATTCATTTTCCCAATAACAACGTTATTGAGGGAATTCCAAGTTTGTTTTCAAGCTTTAGTCTTTCCTGGTGCCCAATAGAAGGTAGGTTACTTTTGACAAATTTACAGGCCCATAAAAGCAGAATATTAGGAGAAAAGAGACAAGAATTTCGTCTCGATCTCCCTAGAAACACTTTCTATTCAAACATAGCGACGATCTTACTTTGGTGACCCCATGGGACTAATTGAGGAGTTGTCAGGATATTTCAGAGGGTGGGTTTAAGGGTGACCAGCTTTACGATAGCAATTGTGCGAAAGCCTGATCGTAAAATTTTTCGTAGGACTGCATTAAAAAGCGGGTCGCCTGTTTGCTAATGGCCGTTTTGCTGGCAAGTGCTTCGAACCCGTGATAACAACCTTCAAACAGTTCAAACGCAACAGGGATCCCGGCTTTTTTTAACGTTTCAACATAAGCAATCGTTTCGTCTCTGAACGGCTCTAAATCTGCAACAAAAGTAATCGTCGGTGGAAAACCGGTGTAATCACTATTTCTCACAGCAGCAGCATAAGCAGGGATTTCAACATTCTTATCTTTAAGATCTTTTAAGTATAATTCCCAACCCTTTGCATTGGTTTTCGAATTCCAAACCGGTGTTGACATATCCTTGGCCGATTCTGTATTTTGCCGATCGTCGAGCATGGGATAAATAGGCATTTGAAAGGCAATATCGACATCTTTGGTGTCTCTGGCCTTTAATGTAACAGCAGCAGTTAAACCGCCACCTGCGCTGTGTCCTCCAATAATGAAACTATTTGAAGTAATACCAAGTGATTGGCTATTCTCCTGAATCCATAACAGGGTATCGTAGCAATCATTGAATCCGGCAGGGTAGGGGTTTTTTGAAGACTTGCGATAATCTGGCGCCACAATAACACAAGCCCTAGATTTAATAAAACCTTTTATGGCAGGTAGGGCCATCTCCGGAACACCAAGCATGTAACCCCCTCCATGGAGATAGAGCATGCCGGGCAGGTCTCCCTGATAGTTCAGGGGTTTAAAAATTCGAATCCGTATCTCTGGACCTGAGTTTCTGCTCGGTATATAACGCTCTTCACAATGCAGTCCTCCAATGCTTTTCCCTTTACTGAGTCTCATCAGGAAATTAACAAGCCTAATTCCCCATGCTTTCCGCATAATAACGGTGAGAAGCGTAAAGGGCCAATAAGAGCTGCGGAGTTCGCTGTTTAGCATTTTCTTCGTTACTACCATTGTTGATCTCCATATCACTTTGTATTCATGTCCAAAATCCGATGTCGAAACTTTATCAGCTTAACGTCGACGTTTACTTGAAGTCAAGCCCGTATGACTGCTTAAGCGTTGTGGAAAGCTCAGCCAGCTAACCTTAGGTTTTAATTCTAATGCAAGCCCTTTTGCGGATGCTTGCAATGTCATCCTATAGACTATCTGAGCGGCTGTTTATCCTCAAAACTCCATCTAGACCATAATTTCAATCAGTTATTCAGCATTATTCCCGGTTGATAATCCTACTGAAAACCGATACATTCCCCGTTACCAATGAAAGCTTTTTCTGGAGTGTGTCCGAAATGTATCAAATTCTAATCAGACTCTCGATACTTTAAAGGAACAGTTACATAAAGTTGCTGATACCCTGCCACCCAACTCATCTCTTGAATATGCCTTCGAGAAATTGATGTTCCTAAGCAAAATTGAACTTGGGAAAAAACAGGTGGAAGATGACAAAGTCATCTCACAGCAAGAGCTGGAAAAAACGGTAAAAAGTTGGCAAAAAAAGGAACGATTCGGGAGTAGACTTGCCACTCACATATCAAATCTGTATGGATCATTGACTCTCTGTCGTGTCCTTCCCACCGCTCAGTTCCAGATAACGGATGTAGCTGATGATGTCCCGGATCTCCGTTTCTGTGAATTCATTCTTAAAATCCGGCATATTCATTGATCCATGCCTGATACGCCGTCGCATGGCTTTAGCAGAATAACCCGGATAGTCGATAATCGATTCAATTCCGGTCGTTGTGATATGTAACCCCGACTTTGTCAGATCTGACGGCGGTGGATCAAATTGTTGCGCTTTTGGCCCATTGCCCTGACCACTCTGTCCATGACACACCAGGCAATTCTCATTGTAAACCAATCCGCCACGTTCAATCGCAACCGGATTAAGCGATTCTGGCCTACCCGGTTTTTCGTCCTTGACATGGACGGTTCCGTAACATCCAGAAATTGTAACCAACAGCAGCATGATTCCGGCCGGAATAAACTTCAACGTGAGACATCTGTTTTTCACCATTATCTTCACTCCTTGAATTGGAGTTTAACAACTATAAATAAAAACTATAGCGTTCCCCAGGGATAATCAACAAACAGGGTGGTCGCCGCACCTTCATCCCCATAGGCAACATCAAAGCGATATATAAACCCTGAGCCTGTGACCAGTCGAGCTCCGACACCGGTAGAGTATCGACTCTGCTGCCAGAGATTTTCCCGAAAGTCAGCGACTGTCCCGACCTCATAGAAAAATGCCAATTGGATACCCGTTCTCAGGTCTTTCATAATCCAGATATCAAAGGGTGTATTCTCATTTGTCAGATTCCACCGCAATTCGGATCCGATAAATTCACTGTGCGCTCCCTTGAAACGGCTTCCCACATACGAACGTAATCGGGAACGTCCTCCCAGCGACTCTGCACTGCCGTATGTATTCTGAGAGATCTGGTCTTGAACCACTTCCTGGAGAGATGATTTACAAAGCCCGATGGATGCTTCAGAACAGCCAAATTCAAGTTTGAGGATTTCAGGGTCGATTATCCCCCTACTGATAACATGCGCATCCGAACGAAAATAGTTCAGGGCCAGGGAGCTGTATTTCAGTACCGGCACATATCCGGTTAGACTATAGTTCATTACATAGAAATTGACCCCCCCGTCATTTGCTGGGGGTGAGTTATTCCTTTCCATAAAAAAGCGCACCCCCTTTTTCGGATCACTTCTGTCATCCGTATAATCAACCAGCGTCCCATAAGTGGTCGTTATCGAATCCAGTGTTGCCGGATTGTCGATCTCGTTGGTGAGATTGCCTTCATTGTCACGAATGGCGCTGATCTTGAAGTTGAGGTGGTAAACAACGCTATAAAATTCCAACATCCGTTCATAAAATGTAAGGATCAGCCGGCCTCCTCTCAACCTCGAATCTGAGAGCTCCGCAATATTAAATTCGTCCTGGGCGCTATCCATTCCCCTTTTCAGGTAGCGATTCTGCTGTCCCTTGTTAAAGGATACACTTGTCAGATCCAAAAGGAGGTTTTCCGGCAATAGATGAATGTCGGTTACAGCAAGAACGCTCCCTTCAACATCACCTCTGATAAAAACCAGATAGAGATCAATCGGCGTTTCAAATACATTGTTCAAGCCACTCAACAAGCCAATACCGGTCCCGACACCTGGCAAAATAAAGGGTAATGGTGTCACAACGTAACCAAATTCATTTTGGAACTGGGATCGACGACGTTCGATGCCATCAAAGCCCTGGATATTTGGAATCAAAAGGTCGAAGACTATTACAAACACAAATAGCCGGCGTATTACTCTTAGTGAAATCAGCATCAATTTTTTATGGCTAGCCATATTTAGGGTATGGTAAAACATATCGATATACTGGATTTGCGGGAAACATTTATGTCCATCTAGAGGCGGTATGCGAATTAATTCGGAATTAGCTCATCGAGCTGACGATCCTTTTCCAGCCAGAGCTTCTGCAACCAGGCATCCACTTTTCCAAAATCCAGCTGGCCCTTTTCGCTGGATAGATCAGGCAATAGTTCTTGCAAGGAAATTTTGTTGGCCCGGACTTTTACTCCCCTGCATTTTCTTCTCAGAAACTTAAAGAACATAGGCTCTTCGCAGTCGTATTTGACTGTAAAATCGAGAATATAGTCAATCGCATCGCCGAAGGTATCCAGTATAAAAAAAAGCCCTCCGTTGCGCGCTTTGAGAAGATTTTTATGGGGAGAGTCATGTTTGTCCCGTTCCAGTTCCTGCTGAATATCAAAATCAAACCGAATTCCAAGGATGTATTTAAACAGAAAGAGGTCAATCTGGCAGGCAACCGCATAAATACCAAGCATCAATTGATAGCTCCCTCTTCTGATATTCGATACCGGAAGCAACAGCTTTGCCAGTCCCAGCAGGATCAATGGGATAATCCAGAATATCAGGTTCAATGTGATAAATGTCAGTGGCAGTGCTCCCCTGACAATATCGATGGGATCTGTTTTTGGTCTCATTTTTCCTATGATGGGATTAACATCTGGTTGCTTTCCACCTGCAAAGTTCAACCAGTATCTCATAAAATAGTATAAATTGAAACTTCAGCAAATTTTGAGCCAAGCATGCGGCGATCAAACAGGACTCTCCATCATCACTACATTTGGCAAGGGAAAAGCCCCTTTTCCCGCCCGCCTTCAGACTGACAGTTTTAATAAAACTGACTGAAACCCTGTCACATTTTGGGTAAAATGGATTGTTTCAGCAGGAAAAGCTGCATGAGAGTAACAAGGAACATCACACCTAAAACCAACTAAATATCCGAGTCAAAACCAGTTGCAGCCAACCCTGTTCAATGACAACCATTTGGTCTGAAAGTTGCTGTTAGTAATTAAGCTGTTGAAAAAAAACTGAGGTAAACCACGAATATTAAACCGGAAACCGCTATCTCAGAATGAGTAAACACACATATCACGGTTTCGACCACTCCTGGACTGCATTTGCCCCGTTAGTTGTTGAATTCGAGTTTACGTTAAATCCAACAACCAGGTTAATCCCTGTGCTGTTGCAGAATAACTTTTATCAAGGCATCAAAAATGAACTTTATAGAAATCTGGATTAGCTCATTCCTCTTTGTGATGCTTTTTTTAACAACCTTATGGTTTGTGAGTGTGCTGATAAAAAATGCGAGTATTGTTGATCCTTTTTGGGGGACCTGAAAGATAGCTACTATCACAACATTGTTAAGGTAAGTTTCAACCGGAATTCCCGGCCAAAGCTTCCCCAATCAACTGCTCTAGAATGGCCATTCTAACAGGCTTTTTTAATAGGTGAGAGATATTAGAAAGCTTTGCTTCGTTTTCTGTAAGTGATGTATCGTAGCCTGTCGCGAGGATAATTGGTATATTGGGGCGAAGCTTCCGTACTTCACGGCTCAATTCAATACCAGTCATTTTTGGCATTATTTGATCTGAAAAAACCAGATCAAATGCATCGGGGTTAAAACGAAATTTCTCTAATGCTTGTGCACCATTATTGGCAATTGTTACTTGATATCCAGATGCTATAAGAGAGACCTCGTAGAGTCTGGCCAGCGCAGTTTCATCTTCAGCAACTAAAATGTGTTGCCCACTCTGAGATTTAATATAGCTCGGACGTTTTTCTTCAGGTTCATCTGCTTTAATAACCGGGAAGAGAAGGTAAAAGGTTGTTCCCATTTTTTCTTTACTTTCAACAACGATTTTACCACTGTGGCTCTTTACAATGCCATGTACTATAGATAGTCCCAGGCCAGTGCCCTCACCGGTCCTCTTAGTTGTAAAAAAGGGATCAAAAATCCGTTCTATGGTTTCTGAGGGGATACCAATTCCGGAGTCTTTAATGCTTAATTCCAGATAAGATTCAGCTTCAGTCAAGGGGGGTCGGTATCTTTTCTGTGGATCTTGTGCTTCTGCTAAATCAATTTCCAGAATCCCACCACAGTCTCGCATGGCAAAAGCTGCATTACTACACAGGTTCATGATGACCTGATGGACCTGAGTTTTGTTGGCTAGAATCGTGACGCTTTGATCTACATGGATATTCAGCAGGATTTCAATCGTTGAAGGTAGTGTCGCCCGCGCCATACTGATAACCTCGCCTAAAAACGGGGCGAATGACATTGGCTTGAGTTCAGATTCTTCGGCCCGACTGAAAGTCAGAATTTGGGATACCAGATCTGCGGCTCGTTCACCTGCGTGATAGATCTCATTGACATAGTTTTTTTCGTCGCTGTTGTCTACAAATTGTGAGAGCAACAATTCGGAATAACCCATCATTGTACCCAGGATATTGTTAAAATCATGGGCGATACCTCCTGCCAATACACCAATCGCTTCCATTTTTTGAGACTGTCTTAACTGATCCTCCAGTCTAAGGCGCTGCGCTTCAGTTTGTTCACGTTCTTTGATCTCTAGAAGTAGATATTGGTTTGTTTCTTCCAGTTCTATTGTCCGGTCTTTCACCAGTTGTTCCAAATGATCTTTGTACTCCAGCAACTCCTTCTCAACCAGCTCTCTCTGCTTATTTTCCACTTTTAAAAGGTCGTTTGCGTCGTTGAGGTTTTTTTCTGATTTTGTCAACGTTTGTTGTTTCAATATCAGTTCTTCCTGTTGAAAAAACCGCTGACGTTCTGCGAAAAAAAAGACGAGAGTCAACAGGACAACTGATTGGACAAACCGGTTTCTCAGGATATCCTGCGTTGCATCAAGGGAGAGAGGGTACAAAAACCAAAACATAGATATAATGGCTAGTAAACAGGTGGTTAAAACTGCACCTCTCTTATAGCTGTATATATTGAACACAAGTAATGGGAATATATAAAACCACGGAATTCTATTGAGTTCCCCCTCAATTCCAATCAAAAAAGCGAGTTCTGCTCCTAGCAATATCATGATAACGAAGAAAAAAAGTTTATAAATCGTATCTTCCAATTGCGGACGATTTATAATTTTTAAGACCAGTAGAAATACTAAGAGTGTCAGACAAAGGGAAAGAAGCAATATCGCTGAGGGGTATCGAGCCAATCTGAAATTAAGAAATGACTGATATCCTGTAAATGGAATACCAATAATCAGTAAAACACTACCAGCATATCGGATCCGTATTGTTTCAATTAATGTTCGGTGATTGTCCATAGTACTTCTATGTCTGTTTGTTTTATTTGGTATTCAATTTTCAGGAGATTCTAAGAGTAATGCTTGTAGGGCTGAGAAATCCCTTGAACAACGACATATTGTTCTGTTAGTCATTTCGGGTTCCCCATAAAAAGATAAAGAAATTTCCTTTGAGAGTCAATAGATGTATTTTGCGCTATCGTTACAGAAGCTTGAGTGCTATGACAGGAGACAATCATCAGAACCTATCTCAGGTCAGAATCATAGCTGTTGACTGACCCCCGATTCATTAGGCCACTATGGTATTAAAAACGGTGCTGATTGAAACAAATAAATCAAAAAAGTTATCAAATCAACTATTCGATTTGATTGATAAAACACTGAAAGTCTATGGAGCAGAACTAGGTAATTCTGAATTGTCCTTCTCTGATTCTGAGGCTTTCTGGATTAAACTTGTAAAACTGATTTTGCTTGTCTCATGTTGCCGTGGCTCATCAAAAACAACAAAACCCGTGTGGTCATCCATTAAAGTGTAAGTCAACAATAAACACACTCCTCCCTGCAAAAAAATGGTTGTTTTTTCGCTTGGCTTTTTCTCTACACCTTGACTAACTTTGTTTTTACGACCC
>Ga0075122_10000366_pt1 | contig 36683 bp, 39 predicted proteins | sample AntAceMetag02UKB_FD_69790 | JGI IMG/M metagenome (GOLD analysis project Ga0075122, IMG submission 69790) | Saline lake microbial communities from Ace Lake, Antarctica - Antarctic Ace Lake Metagenome 02UKB | ecosystem: Environmental > Aquatic > Non-marine Saline and Alkaline > Saline | place... | reverse complement strand
TAACTAATTGGTTAATTTGGTATAATACTAAAAGATTTCATTGGAGTTTAGATTTACAAACTCCGGTGGATTATTTAATAAATAATAATCTGTTGTCTAAAATGAGGTGGACTGATACACCCTTTTCTCTTTTCCGGGGATTTGTGTTAATTTTAGTACAGAGGGCGCTTTCGAACATTATTTTTACTGCCTGTCTCGCGTCACTTGCCAAGGCGGACAATCTTTTATTTTTGGTTAAATTCTTTTAAAATTGTCTTGGCTTAGCGAATGTTAATACCTCAAAAATTTAAAAATAATTTATCTCACAACTGATAAATTTCGTAAAAAAATAATGATTAAAAACAATCCTCAATTTAAATATATGCATTAAAATGAATTCAAAAATCCAACAATTAAAACAATGGCGAGACGAGTTAGCTCAAAGATCCGGAAAGCCGGCTTATTATATTTTGACTAATAAAAATCTAGAAGATGCCCTGAGACTGAAGCCAACAAGTCCTCAAGAATTAGAAAGTCTTTCTGGTTGGGGACCTCGAAAAGTGCAAAAATATGGTCAAGAAGTTTTGAACATAATTAATTTTGATGAAAGTTTAAAAGAGAATGAAATAGAAAATCAGGAGAAAAATTTTTCTAATGACGAAGCGGTTTTGTCAGTCGCTCAGTATATAAATTTTATTAATTTAACCGTTCAACAATTTGGAGAGACAAAAATTAGCGGGGAAATTAATGATTTAAGTGGAGTCGAGAGAGGCTTGGCTTTTTTTGATTTAAAAGATGTCAATGATCATGAATCTACTATTCAGTGCGTGGTTTTTCGGAATAATTTTCAATATCTGAGTCATTTATTAGAAGATGGTTTAGAAGTAGTTATTTATGGGATGTCTTCGATTTATCCTAAAAACGGGAATTTTAAATTTATGATTAGTCGAATTGAGCCGGTAGGAGAAGGGAGCTATAAGAAAATTTTGGAAAAATTAAGAAAAAAATTATTAGATAAAGGCTACTTTGGTGAGGAGCGAAAAAGAAACTTGCCGACTATAATTAAAAGAATCGGCTTGATAACTTCCAATAATGGAGCCGCCATTCATGATTTTCGGAGAAATTTGGCTGATTTTGGTTTAGAGGTTTTTTTAAAGAATGTTTATGTTGAGGGGGATCAAGCTGAAAATTCCATTATTGAAGCGATTAATTTTTTTAATAAACAAGCTAAAAATTTAGATATTATTGTGATTATTCGAGGCGGAGGCAGTTGGGAAAGTTTAAAAGCTTTTAATAGTGAGCGAGTAGTAGAAGCGGTAGTTGCTTCTAAAATACCCATTATGACAGGAATAGGACACGAGAATGACGAAACATTTGTAGGAATGAGTTCGGATTTTAATTGTTCAACTCCGTCTATCGTGGCTACTCAAATTAGTCAATTTAGAGAAAATATTTTAGATGAATGTTTGGATCTAGGGGAAAGCTTAAAAATAACTGAAGGAGAATTTTTAAATCAATTTCAAAATCAAATTTCTAATTATCTAAATCGTTTAAGTTCCAGAGTGGAGAGAATTTTTAGTGAATTTAATCAGCTAACTAAAAATTGGGTGTTTTTATTGAACGAGAAGATATTTCAAATAAGCGGTAAGCTTCAAAGTATAAATAGTTTAGCTAAAAAATTAATTTCTGGGGTAGAATTTAGTGTTAAAAAAGAGATTGGTTGGTTGGAACTTCGTGAGGCTAAAATCAATATTTTGAATCCTAAAAATATTTTAAAAAAGGGTTACGGAGTAGTTTATTCGGAAAGGCGGAAAATAATTAATTCAATCAAAAAACTTAAATTGGGTGAAGTGGTAAAAGTAGAATTGGAAGATGGAAGTTTCGGCGCTGAAATTATAAAAATAGAAAATAAAAAGGTTTAAATTGTTTAAAGAAAGTTTATTTTAAAGATAATATCGAGAATTATTTCAAAGCTCACTCGCCGCGGCGAGCAAAATTATTCAAATCAAAATTAAAAATGACTAAATATTTTGATTATGGCTATTTTTTGATATTTTGATTTTGACATTAGAATTTCATTTGAGTAATTTGAATTTTGAAATTTATTAATAGTTTCTCTTGAAAAAATCACCGACAAAGACTAAAATGAAAATTATAAAAGTAAAATATTAATATCTTAACCATGTCTGGACATAATAAGTGGTCAAAAATAAAAAATAAAAAAGCGGCTACTGATGCCAAGCGCTCCAAGATATTTTCGATGATTTCCAAGGATATTATTTTAGCCGCTAAAAATGGAGCAGATCCCGAGTATAATTTTCAACTTAAAATGGCGGTGGATAAAGCTCGAGCGGCTAATATGCCTAATGAAAATATTAATAAAGCTATTAAAAGAGGCAGCGGCGTTTTAAAAGATGGAACCCAATTAGAAGAATATCTTTTTGAAGCCTATGGTCCTAATCAAGTGGCGATGTTAATTAGAGCAGTCAGTGATAATAAAAATAGAACTTTGGCTGAAGTTCGAAATTCTTTAACAAAAAACGGCGGTAAAATGGTAGAAGCCGGAAGCATTAGTTGGCAGTTTGATCAAGTGGGGAAGATAGTTGTTTCTGATGATGATAAAAGTGAAGATGAATTAGAAGAAATTATTATTGAAAGCGGTGCCAATGATTACGAGAAAGAGAAGGATAGTTTTGTTATTTATACTTCTTTCCAAAAACTGCAAGAAGTAAAAGAATTTTTGGAAAAATCAGAGCTAGAAATAAAAGAGGCTATTTCAACCTATTTGCCTCAAAACACCTTGGATCTTAGTGACAAAGATATTGAAATTTATTCTAATTTTGTAGATAAGATTGAAGAGCAAGAGGATGTGGTAGAAATTTATGATAATCTGGGTTAAATAATTTATACAGTTGAAAAAATATTCTTGGATGTGGAAGTTTAATGAAGGCATAAGTTTGGAATCAATTTTGAATTTCGAATTTTGAATTTCGAATCAATTTCGAATTATTAAATAATTTAAATATTTATAAAAAATAGTTTAATTAAAAATTAAATCATTAAAAATTCAATCAAAATTCAAAATTATAGTTACATTTTTAATTTCAAAAGCTCACAATTTTAACAAATATTCTCTATATGAATGAAAATATCAAAATCTTAGGAATTGATCCAGGAACTGCCACTACTGGTTGGGGATTGATTGAAGAGAAAAAGGGAGAGCCGATTTTAATTGCTTATGGTTGTATCGAAACTCCCAAAACTCATTCGGACGTTAAACGTTTAGAAGAAATTGCTCGAGATCTAAGACATATTTTAGATACTTATAAACCAGACGAGGTGGCGATTGAAGATCTTTTCTTTTTCAAAAATCTTAAAACTGCTATAAAAGTAGCCCAGGCTCGAGGAGTTTTAATGTTGATTCCGACTGAAAAGAAGATTCCAGTTTTTGAATATACACCTTTACAGATTAAACAAGCTTTGACCGGTTATGGGCGAGCTGAGAAAAAACAAGTTCAAATTATGGTTCAAAATATTTTAAGTCTCAAAAAGATTCCTCAGCCAGATGATGCGGCTGATGCTTTGGCCGTAGCGCTTTGTCGTCAGCAATCTCGAAAAGTAGAGTTGCTGGATAGTCAAGGTTAGTCTATAATTAATTTAATATGGAACTATTCTCAATATTATTAAAAAAATTTAAATGAAGATAATTGAAAAAAGAAAATACTCGTTTCTATTTTCCGGTTTTTTAATTGCTGTCAGTATTGCTCTGATTTCTATTTGGGGATTGAAACTTGGGATTGATTTTACAGGAGGGGTTTTGACTGAAATTCAGTTTAAACAGGCGGTAAACAGAGATCAAGTTGGTGAAGTAATTAAGGATTTGGGATTACCTAGTCTGCTAATTCAACCAGCTGAGAACAATTCTTTTATTATTCGTTATCAAGTTGAAGGAAATAAAATCAATCCTAAACTAGAAACGATTTTAAAAAAAGAATATCCCGAAATGGAAGTTCTTAGAACCGAATTTATTAGTTCATTAATATCCTCAGAATTAACCAGAAATGCTATTTACGCCGTGATTGTTTCCATAATAGGAATTACTTGGTACGTGGCTTGGGCTTTTAGAAAAATTTCTTATCCAATTAATAGTTGGAAGTATGGCATGGGAGCAGTTTTAGCCTTAATTCATGATATTATTATTACCCTAGGATTTTTTGCTTTTCTAGGCCATTTTTATGGAATCGAAGTGGGCATTCCTTTTGTGGCGGCCTTACTGACTATTTTCGGATACAGTGTTAATGATACAATCGTTATTTTTGATCGAATTAGAGAAAATTTATTACGCTATGGAGCTGGAAAAGATTTTGAAGGAACTATCAATAAATCTATCCGAGAGAGTATTGCCAGATCAGTAAATACTTCATTGACAGTTATTTTAGTGTTATTGGCTATTATTTTTTGGGGAGGAGAAACCGTCAAGTATTTTTCGTTAGCATTGCTAATTGGAATCTTTTTTGGAACTTATTCTTCAATTTTTATTGCGACGGCTTTTGTGGCTGAACTTTGGAAAAGAGATCAAAAATAAAATTAAAAATAGGAATTAGGCATTTGAGTATAGTTCGCCTGTCTTCGCTGAAATTGCCTGCTGGTAGGCGGGGTTACGGTGAGGCAAGTTCGTCTTCGTTTGCTGTGGTGAACTATGTTAAGGCAAGAGAAAACTTGGTAAAGAAATATATCAAATGCGTAATTCCTAAGAAAAGAATATGAAAATAGCCCTTGTCCATGATTATCTGGTTCAGAATGGTGGCGCAGAAAGGGTTTTAAAATCTTTGACTGAGATTTGGCCTAATGCTCCAATCTATACTATTTTGTATGATGATAAAAAATGCCTGGAATTTAAAAATAAAAAAATTAAAACTTCTTTTTTACAAAAGGTGCCTCTGACTAGAAAATATCATCGCCTCTTTCCCCTTTTGATGATGAACGCTGTCGAGCAGTTTAATTTAGATTATTACGATTTAGTTTTCTCAGATTCTTCAAGTTTTGCTAAAAATGTCGTTACTTCTCCCAAGGTTTTGCATATTTGTTATTGTCATACTCCAATGCGCTATGCTTGGGATGATTGTCAACATTATACTCGAGAATTCGGTTTCCCTAGTTGGCTTAAAAAAGTCGTTCCTTTTTTAATGAATTACATTCGAGTTTGGGATTATTTTTCATCTAATGGAGTGGATCATTTTATCGCTAATTCTAAATTTGTTCAGGGTCGAATTAAAAAATACTATCAAAGAGAATCAGTTGTGATTAATCCTCCCGTGGAAGTTGAAAAATTTTATATAACACCTAAAAAAGAATTAGAAAATTATTTTTTGGTAACTGGGAGAATGATGAAATATAAAAAAATGGATTTAGTAATTGAAGTTTTTAATGAATTAAAGATTCCTTTGAAAATAATTGGCAGGGGAATTGAATATGGTAATTTAAAAAAAATAGCGGGTCCGACAATTGATTTTTTGGGTCGAGTTTCTGAAAAGAAACTGCGGGAAGTTTATTCTAAAACACAGGCTTTTATTTTTCCTCAAGAAGAAGACTTCGGAATTGTAGCAATTGAAGCCTTGGCTAGCGGAAGGCCGGTGATTGCTTATCGAGCAGGAGATATTATTGAACATGTCGAAGATAATAAAACGGGAATTTTTTTCGAAAATCAAACCAAAAAAGATTTGAAAGAGGCAATTGAAAAATTTCAAAAGATTAATTTTGATTCAGAATATATAAGACAAACAGCCATGGGTTTTTCACGAGAGATATTTAAGAATAAAATAAAAAAAGAAGTTGAATCGCAATATAATAAATTTAAAAATAAAAATAAAAATGAAAACAATTGATGATATTGATTTTGTAGGCAAAAGTGTTTTGATTCGCTGCGACTATAACGTTCCCATGGAAGACAAGATCCTTACCGATGAAGAAGATGATAAGATTGAATTTTCTCTGGAAACAATTAGAACGGTCCTAGAGAAAGAAGCTCGGTTTATTTTATTAACTTCTCATCTTGGAAGACCAGAAGGAAAGTATAACGAAGATCTTTCGATAGAACCAGTTCGAAAAAAACTGGAAGAATATTTGGGACTCGAAATTAAATTAATAAAAAATATTGAAGATATTAAAGAAGTTAAAGCCGATCAGACAATCGAATTGGCAATTTTAGAAAATCTTCGTTTTTGGAAGGGGGAAGAAGAGTCCAATGATCTTTTTGCGGAAAAAATTGCCAGTGGATTTGATGTTTATATTAATAACGCTTTTTCGGTTTGCCATAGAGATCACGCTTCTTTGACAAAATTTCCTGAATTTTGCCTAGAAAAATGTGCAGGTAGACTATTGGCTAAAGAAGTTGAAAATTTGAAAATAGTAAAATATAATCCGCAAAAACCAGCTGTCGCCATAATTGGGGGTGCTAAAATTAAGACTAAATTACCAGTTATTGAAAATTTAGCCAAAGAATATGATTCTATTTTAGTCGGTGGAAAAACCGCCAATGAAGCTCTGGATAAAATGATGAGTTTTCCGGAAAACGTTTTCTTGCCAATTGATTTTTCGCCGAAAGAAGAAGCCAACGCTCGATTGGACATTGGTGAAGAAACTATAAAAATGTTTATTGATAAAATCAATCAGGCCAAGACTATCGTTTGGAATGGTCCATTAGGCATGTTCGAAAAAGCAGATTGTTCAATGGGAACCAAAGAAATAACTAGAGCTATTATCGAAAACAAAGAAGCTTTTAAATTGGTTGGCGGAGGTGAAACAATAGAAGCAGTTAATTATTTTTTTAATGTAAAAGATTTTAATTACGCTTCAATGAGCGGTGGAGCAATGCTAGAATTTTTATCAGCTAAAGAATTACCGGGACTTAAGGCTTTAGGATAAAAGAATTTTTTCTGCTAAAATATAAGTAAATTAATTAGGTAAATATAAACCATGAAAAAAGTGATTTGTATCGGATCGGCCACTAAGGATATTTTTATCGTTTTAAATAAAACTCAAATTACTGAAAATAAAAAAAGTTTAACCGAAAAAAGGATAATGTCTTTTGAGTTTGGTGCTAAAATAGACGCGAAAAATTTAGTGGAAGAAGTGGGCGGAAGTGCTGTTAATGTGGCAGCTGGATTAAATTTAGGCGGAATAAAAAGCTTTGTTTTTGCTCGAACAGCTAAAAATGAAGTAGGCAAATGGATAGAAAAGAGAATTGGTAAGTTGAAAATAAAAAAGAATTATATGCAACGTCGAGGTGCTGAATCCAGCGGAATTTCAGCGATAATATCAGACATAAATCATCTCGATCATACCATTATCAGAACTGGAGATTCGGTAGAATTATTTGATTTAGAAAAAGCTTTAAGTAAATTTAGAGAAAAAGTAGATTGGATCTATATTGGTTCTCAAAAGAAAAATTCAGTAGAGAAAATAAAAAAAACGGTGGAATTTGCTGAAAAGAAAAAAGTCAGTATAGCCTTCGTTCCTAGTGGTTATCAGATTAAAAATAATTTAATAAAGTTGTCTCAATATTTTGATAAGTTCGAAATAGTTTTTCTTAATCGAGATGAGGCGATTGAAATTCTGCAAGAACTTAAAATTAAATTTGAAGACAAACCTTTAATATTACTCCGAGCTATTAAAAAACTAGGTTTTAAAAATGTTGTAATTACTGATGGAGCTGAGGGGGCTTATGCTTGTGATGATTCGAATAGTTTTTGGCTAGAAATAAACGAAACTAATAAAATTGAAACGGTGGGAGCCGGAGATGCTTTTGTTAGTGGCTTTTTAAGCACTTATATTAATAGCGCTGACATTAAAATGGGATTGGCTTGGGGAATTGCTAACAGCGGTGCCGTTTTAACTAAGATTGGATCAACTAAAGGATTACTTACAAAAAAAGAATTACAAAAACAAGAAAAAAGTTTAATTCAAAAAATAAAGAAAATATAAGACAGGGATTATTATTGAATGAATTTTCGTAGCGAAAAATTAGAATTTCAAAATAAATTTTTTAAACAATTTTTGAAGCACTAACCAGAGTTAATGTAAAAAAATTTGAAGAAAATTTATTTGAAATTATCATTTTGCAGTAGAAAAGTTATTCTATAATAAGCCCCCAAATAAAATGGAAAAAATTTTAAATCCCAGGAGCATTGCTGTCATCGGAGCTTCTGATAAAAAAAACAAGATTGGTAATATTTTGATAAAAAATCTTAAAAATAAAAAATATACTGGACTAATTATTCCAATTAATCCTAGGCATAAAATTATTGAAGGTTTAAAAGTTAATGCCTCGATTTTAGAAGTAAAAAAGAAAGTCGATTTAGCAATAATAGCCATCCCTGCTTCTATGGTTCTATTGGCGGTGGATGAATGTATCGAAAAAAAAATAAGAAATATTGTGATTATTTCTGCTGGTTTTTCTGAAAGTGGAGAAGATGGTCAAAAGAGAGAAGCTGAGTTGAAAAAAGTGGCTGAAGCAAACAACCTCAATATAATGGGTCCAAATTGTCTGGGCTTTATCAATACAAATAAAAATATAAATGCTTCTTTTGCTAAAAAAGAAATCCCAAAAGGAGATATCGGTTTGATTTCTCAATCAGGAGCTTTTGTGACTGGTCTGCTGGATATTGCTCGAGAGGAAGAATTGGGTTTTTCTAAAATAATCACTTTAGGTAATAAAGTTATCTTAGATGAAATTGATTCTTTGAAATATTTAGCTAAGGACCCTAAAACTAAAATTATTGGTCTTTATTTAGAAAATATTAAAAGAGGAAGACTTTTCTATAATACTGTTGCGAGTATAACTAAAAAAAAGCCAATCTTGATTTTAAAAGCCGGAAATTCTAAAAAGGTGCAGAAGGCTATAATGTCTCATACTGGTTCAATGGCGGGAGAAATAGACGTGTTCAAAAAGGCTTTTCAAGACGCAGGGGTGTTATATTTCGAAGACATTGGTAATTTTTGGAACACGCTTCGACTTTTAAATAATCATAAACCTTTTCGGAACAATAATTTAGTGGTTTTAACTAATGCAGGAGGACCAGGAGTAATTATTACCGACTTAATAGAACAAAGAAAAAATCTTAATTTCTATAATTTTACTAATAAAGAAAAAGAATCTATCAAAAAAAAGTTGCCCCAGGCTGCTTCAGTGGAAAACCCAATTGATATTTTAGGTGATGCTGATTCTGAAAGGTACAAAAATTCTTTAAAAGAGATAAATAAAATTAAAAAGATAGGTGCAGTTGTCGCCTTGATAACTCCTCAAGCTCAAACTGACGTAGAAAATATTCTAGAAATAATTAGGAAAGAAGAAGATTCCGGAATTTCCCCTATTATTCCTATTTTGATAGGAGCGTCGAGAAAAAATGTTTTTCAATTTCCACAAGAAGTGGTAGAGGCCTTGGAGAAATTAAGCGAATATCAAGAACTTCAAACAAGAATTAAAAAAATGAAAAAAGAACCTCTTAAATTAAACGTTTTAAGTTCAGCTAAAATAAGGAATATGGTCGATAAAGCCAAAGAAGAAAAAAGAGAAATTTTCTTTTACGATGAATCTTTAGTGCTAATGAAATATTATGGTATTAAGGCGCTAAAAGCTTCTTTAGTGGAAAAAGATTTTAAAATATCTAGCATTCCGGGTCAATTAATAATGAAGGTTGATGATCCGAGTATTTTACATAAAATGGCTGAAGGTGGGGTAAAAACAGGAATAAGAAGTCGAGTCGAGTTTGATAAATATTTAAAGCAATTTCAAAGAAAGTTTAAAAATAAAAAAATTATTGTTCAAGAACAAGTTGAAAAAGGAACTGAAATTATAATTGGATTGAAAAAGGATCCTAATTTTGGACCAATTTTATTGTGCGGGATGGGTGGGATTTTAACCGAAATTTTTAATGAAAAACTTTTATGGATTTTGCCAGTAGATAAAAAAGAAATCGTCAGGGATTTGAAAAATTCAAAAATAAGTCAAATTTTTGAAAAAGAAGGCTTAGATTTTAATTCCTTGGTTAAACAAATCGAAAAGGTGGCCAAAATAGGTTGGCAAAATGCTTGGTTGAAGGAATTAGATATTAATCCAATGTTTTTTTACCAAAATGGGGAAGAACCATTAGCGGTTGATATTAAGGTGAAAATTGATTCAAAGATTTAGCTTTAAAAACAGTTATGGAAAAACAATGGAAGCTCCGAAAAGAGTTTATTAAAAAAAAGCGGGTCTTTCCCGAATTAGAAAAAGCCACTGAACAAATTTTATTAAATAAAGGTTTTAAAAACGAGCAAGAACTCGAAGCTTTTTTTATTCCTGATTATGATAAAAATTTGCACGATCCTTTCCGCTTGAATGATATGGAAAAGGCTGTTCAGCGCACTTTAAAAGCTCGAAAAGATAAAGAAAAGGTTTGTATTTTTGGCGATTATGATGCTGATGGAGTGACGGCTTCGGCGGTGTTGTCTGTCTTTTTTGCTGACGAACTTAAATTGAATAGTTTTTGCTATATCCCCGATAGAGAAGAGGAGGGCTATGGAATGAATGAAAAGGCGATAGATTTTATAAAAAAACAAGGAGCCACTTTAATTATCACGGTTGATTGTGGAATTACTAATATGGAAGAAGTAGCTTATGCTAATCAGAAAAAAATTGATGTTATTATCTTAGATCATCACAATGTTTTAGATGAAGTTCCTAACGCACTAGCGGTAATCGATCCAAAAAATCCAAAAGAGAAAAAATATCCTTTTCGAGAGTTGGCCGGAGTAGGCGTGGCTTTTAAATTTATTCAGGGTTTGGCGATTAAGAGTGACAAAATTAATGAAGAAAAACTAAAGTGGTATTTAGATTTGGTGGCAATTGGAACAGTAGCGGATTGTGTTCCCTTGATAAACGAAAATCGAACGTTAGTTAAATTTGGATTAATGGTCTTGGCTAAAACTAAAAGAGTGGGGCTTCGACAACTTTTTCAAGTTGGAAGAATGAAAATTGGAGAAAGCGAATTACCTTCGGCGGATCAAATTGGTTATCAAATTGCACCTCGAATTAACGCGGCTGGCCGAATGAAGCACGCCAATATTGCCTTAGATCTTTTATTAGAAAAAGATGAGTCTAAGGCTAATAAACTAGCTGAAGAAATTGAAATTCAAAACAAAGAGCGTCAGAAGGTTACAGCTGATATTATTAAAAAAGTCAAAAAAGAAATTGATGCAATGGAAGAACTTCCTCAAGTAATAATAAAATCTTCGTCTAAATGGAAGATTGGAATAATCGGTCTAAGCGCGGGAAGATTAGTTGAGGAGTATGCTAGGCCGGTAATTTTACTTCAAGAAAAAGGTGATATTTGTCGAGGATCAGGTCGTTCCATTCCCGGTTTTAATCTAGTTGGAGCACTTCAAAAACAAGAAAAAATTCTTAAAAAATATGGTGGACATGACCAAGCGGCCGGTTTGACTGTGGCTAAAAAAAAATTTGAGGAATTTAAAGAAACTTTTTTAAAAAATGCCAAAAAAGATATTCCAGATAAAATAACCAAAATCATAGAGATAGATGTCAACTTAAAGTTTGAGGATGTCACCAACAAACTTTGTGAAGAACTTTCGATGCTGGAACCTTTCGGCAAAGGAAACGAACTCCCAGTTTTATCATTAGAAAAATTGAAAATTAAAGACAAGCGATTATTGGGAAAAGGAGAAAAACATCTTAAACTCTGGGTTAGTGACGAAAATTCTTTGAAAACTTTCGAAGCCATTGGTTTCGGATTCGGAGAAAATTCTATTGGTTTAAAAGTTGGTGATAAAATTGATTTGTTGTTTAATCTCGAAAAAAATAATTGGAACGGGAATAGCAGCTTGCAATTAAAGATTATCGATTACAAAAAAGCTAAATAAAATTTAAAGTTTAAATCCCATATTCCTTACAAAATGAAACATCTCTATTAATGAGGTGTTTTTTAATTTACGTAATCAATTGTATAATTAAATAGATATTAAAATATATACAGGCTATGTAACGAAAAATAGCCATATCAATTTGACTTTTTGCCTTAAATTGAACTATACTTAAAAACCATCGTTTTTTGACAAACAATTTTTTACAAAAATTTATAAGAATGGAGGATGTTATGAAGAAAAAAAAGGAAGAGTTTGAAATAACGGATAACTACCATCTTGTGGCAGGATCTAGGCCAATTTATGACAGTTCGTTGAATGCTAGAGATTGGCTTGAACTTGTCTTTGATTCGTTGAAATCATCCGAATCGCTTCTTAGGAGAGTTGCCGAAAAAAACAAGGAAGCTAAAAGACTTGCAGACTTTTTAAATTGCAGGGTAGCGAAAGGAGATTATTCTGAAAAAAGAGTTACTTCAAAGGAGATCTCAAAAACTTTGCCCAATAAATTTGTGGTTAATGACAAGTGGCTTTTAATACCGATTGAGATTTTGGAGGAGAGTGAGAAAAAAGGTCAGTTTTTAGAAAGGCGACTTTTTATAGTGGCCGACACAGCCACCCTTCTTATTATGGATGTTAAATTTCGTAAAATTCCTCAACCGGATGAGCCTCCAGACGTTAGTTTGCCAAAAATTAACGAGGTAGTCAGTAGCGTTTCTGTCAAAGAAAGCGGTCAAGCAGAAGACAAACAGTCTTTTTTGGAACTGGTAATCCCTTATTTTCACAAAACTAATCTGGGCAAAAACATAATTCAGTACAGCTTGGATGATGTTATTAATGGAATAAGAGAGTTGACAAAAAAAGCAAAAGAGGCCAGAGAAAAAGCACAGATGTTTATTCAAATCAGAGATCGTTTGGGAATTTTCAATCATCTTGATCCCTAGGTCTCACTAAAAATACCAGCAGAAAAATGAAGGCCCTTTGAAATATTATTTTCAAGGGGTCTTTAAAATTAGAATTTCTAAACCTAGCAAACGGGATATTTTAGACCTGCCGGCCGGTAGGCGGGTTTAAAAATTAAGATTTATTTATAAAATTAAAAATTATAAAATTATCACTGAAAATATTTAGTGGCCATTCAAAAATGTTTTCAGATTCGTTTACTCTTGACACAACTACAAAATTGCCTTAATATTTTATTTATCAAATAAAGTTTATTTAGGAAGCAATTCCATCTAGATTTGATACCAGTCAACGGTTTCATTATATCGTTGTTTTGTTTGTCGTAAAATTATATAAATGTCCAAAGAGATTGTTAAATTGGAAGGAGAAATTGTCGAGCTACTACCTAGCACGATGTTTCGGGTTAAATTGGAAAACGGACATATCATTTTGGCTCACATTTCTGGCAAGATGAGAATTCATTTTATTAAATTGATGCCGGGAGATAGGGTTGATTTGGAGATGAGTCCTTATGACCTGACCAAAGGCAGAATAACCAAACGTCTGTAATTGTATTTTTGGCAAATTTCTTCGTTGAAATCGATAATTTTAGTTCGCCGTATCAATTTTATACGTCTCACTAAAATTATCAATTTCGCCTCGAACTATGCCCAAAAATTCAACCACAGAACGAGTTTAAATTTTTTCTCGAAATTTCCTCAAACTTGAAATTTCTAAATTTTTTAATAATATTGGTTTATCAATAGAATAGGATTATAGATAATAAAAATTTTATAATAAAGAATCATGAAAGTTAAAGCCTCGGTGAAAAAAAGATGTGAACACTGTAAAATCGTAAGACGACGAGGATATGTTTATGTTATTTGTAAGAATCCCCGACATAAGCAGCGACAAGGCTAGGATTCCCGTGTTTGGTAAATTTCGAGAAAAAATTTCTGCTACTCGCTACATTTACAAATTCAGTAAACTCCGCTCGTTGCTCAATTTTTTCTCGAAATTTCCTCAAACCTGGAAATCCTAAATTTTTCAGAGAATTATCGCTTTAAAGACTTTTAACTTTTCATTTCTAACTTTTAATTGAATTTGATGGCCGTAAGAATTGCTCGAGTATTAATCCCAGAACAAAAAAGAGCTGAAATTGCCTTAACTTATATCTATGGTGTTGGAAAATCTAGAGCTAATACGATTTTAGCTAAATATAAAATTGATCCAAGTGCTAAGATTAAAGATTTAAGTGAAGTTGAAATTAATGCTTTACGAAAAGAAATTGAGACTGCTTACACCTTAGAGGGGGAGCTTAAGCGTCAGAAGCAAATGAATATTAAACGTCTTAAAGAAATTAATACTTATCGAGGGGCTCGTCATCAGGCTGGTTTGCCATTGCGAGGTCAACAAACTAAGACTAACGCTAAAACTGCCAAGAGATACAGAACTAAACGATAGTAAATATTTTTGTAAAAAGTGATTGATTAAAATTAACCTAAAGATGATGGCTGAAACTAAGAAAGTTAAAGACAATTCCACAGAAAAAGAGAAAGAGGTCAAAAAAACTATAACTCCTAAAAAGGATGTTATTTTAAAAACACCCGTGATAGATAAGGCTCAAGAAGAAAGAGAGGCCAAAGAAGCTATTAAGGAATTTAAAAAGGAAGAGTCACTTTCTCAACCCGTTGCTAGAGTGGTTGAATCAAAAAATACCTCAGGGAAATTTGTTCAAAAGTTAAAAAAACGAAAAATTCGAAGACAGGTTCAACGTGGACAGGCCTATGTTAAGGCTACTTATAATAATACTATGGTGACTTTGTGTGATTTACATGGAAATGTTTTGGCTTGGTCTTCTGCTGGATATTTAGGTTTTAAAGGAGCTAAAAAGGCGACTACCTATGCCGCTAGTCAAGTTATTAATGATGTAGCCGAAAAAGTTGAAAAATATGGTTTAAAAGATTTGGATATATATGTTAAGGGAGTTGGTTCAGGAAGAGAATCCGCTATCAGAACCTTGGCTCAAAAAGGTTTTAATTTAAATATGATTAAAGATCGAACCCCGATTCCTCACAATGGATGTCGAGCTCGAAAACCAAGACGAGTTTAGTTACAGTGGAATCGTTTTGAAATATTTTGATAAGAAGCTGTTTAAAATCTCACATCCAACTAAAACGCTGAAATTATGAGTGAAAAACAAGCTGGAAGTCGAAGCGTATCGAGGTACGCTGAGACTGAAGCGAAGTTTTGCAATTATAATTTCAATGTTTTAGCGGATGAGTATATAGGTTTTCAATTATCTTACGTCGAGATATTAGACAGTTTCTAAGTAATAATATAGTTATACAAAGATGGCGATAAATCAAAGAAACAAGTGCAGGTTGTGTAGAAGAGCTGGAGAAAAGCTTTTTCTTAAAGGTGATCGATGCACTTCTCCTAAGTGTGCGATGATTAAGCGACCTTACGCTCCAGGTATTCATGGAGAAAAAGGTGGACGAAACCAATTGACTGAGTATGGCAAACAACTTAAGCAAAAGCAGAAAGTCAAACGGATGTATGGAGTTACAGAAAAACAATTTAGAAAACATTTAAATGAAGCAATTCAACAAAAAGGAATTGCTGGAGATAATTTAATTATTAAATTAGAATCTAGATTAGATAATGTGATTTTCAGAATGAACATAGCTCCTTCTAGAGCGGCTGCACGTAATCTTGTTAGCCACGGACATTTTCAAGTTAATGGAAAAAATTTAAATATTTCTTCAGCTTATGTTAAAATTGGAGACAAGATTTCCATTAAAGAAAATAAATTAAAGAAAAATTATTTTGTTGACAAACAAAGTGTTCTCAAAAAAAATCTTTCTGTTCCTGGTTGGGTAATTTTTGATCCAACTAGCATGACTGGTGAAATACTTTCTATGCCGAATAAAAATGATGTCAATATTGGTGTAGCTATTCAAGAAGTCGTAGAATTTTATTCTAGATAATAAATTATAAATTTTTGTTTTTAAATAATATTAAAGATTAACTTTAAAAAAATGCTTTTAATAACACCACCAAATACTCCTAAATTTGAAAAAATTGACAATCGAACTTCTCGATTTTTAATTGAGGGTTGTTACCCTGGTTACGGAATAACTCTTGGAAATGCTTTGAGGAGAGTTTTATTGTCATCTTTAAGTGGAGCAGCGGTAACTGAGATAAAAGTTAAGGGCGTTACTCATGAGTTTACTACAATAGAGGGTGTCAAGGAGGACGTAGTTCAGTTAATTTTAAATCTTAAAAAAATTAGATTTCGACTTCATGAAGCTGAAAGTATTAAAGTTTTTCTTAAAATTAAAGGAATAAAAGAAGTTACAGCAAAAGATATCAAGACTACTCCTGAAATTGAAATTGCTAATCCAGAACAACATATCGCTAGCTTAACTTCAAATAAATCTGATCTAGAAATTGAATTGACTATTGAAAAAGGAATTGGTTATGTGGCAGTAGAACAACGGGAACGAAATGAAAAAGAATTGGGTGCCATTGCTATTGATGGAATATTTAGTCCAGTTGAAAGAGTAAACTTTACAGTGGAGGATATGCGAGTTGGCAAAAGAACTGATTATGATCGAATTATTTTGGAAATAAAAACTGATGGCACGATTACTCCTGAAGAAGCTTATACTGAATCAGTAAAAGTTTTATTAGAACAATTTAATGCAATTACAACAGTAGAGAAATATAAAGAAGAAGTCATCACAAAAGAGGTCGTTGATAAAAAAGTTAATAAAAATATTAAAAAAGATTTTGAAATATCCGCTTTAGAACTTTCAACTAGAATTCATAATGTGTTGGAATCTAATGAACTTAGTAAGGTTTCAGATGTTGCTAAATTATCAGAAAAAGAACTTAGAAATCTTAGTGGAATGGGAAACAAAGGAGTAGATGAAATCAAAAATTCTATTGAAAATTTTGGTTATTCTTTAAAGAAGAACGATTAATTATAAAAACTGATTAGTATGAGAAAAAGGATAAAAGGCCGAAGCCTTGGAAGAGAAAAAGACCAGAAAAAAGCACTGTTAAGAACTTTACTGGTTAGTTTAATAGAAAGACAAAAAATTACGACAACCCTAGCTAAAGCCAAAGAACTGAGTCCTTTTGCTGAAAGAAGAATGTCATTGGCTAAAAGAGGACTTAAAGACAAGGCTGAGAGGTTAGCTAAGACTAGACTCTTAAAAAAAGATTTACCAATTAAAAGCGTCGAGGAACTTTTCTTATTAGCAACCGTTGCTAAAAGAGTCGGCGGTTATACTAGGATTGTCAAGTTAATGTCTAGGAAAAGTGATTTTGCTAAAATGGCTATGATTGAGTGGGTGGATAAAGTAAAAATTCCTGAGAAAAAAATCTCAAAAAAAGCAATTGTCAGCAAAAAGAAAGTCGAAAAGGAAAAAACTGTTAAGAAAGAAGTCGCTAAAAAGAACTAATTAAAGCAAAATGAAGAACAATTTAGATAAAAAACAATCCTCAAAATTTATTCTATTTGATGCTAAGGGGAAAATTTTAGGAAGACTAGCAACTGAAATTGCTAGAGCATTATCTGGTAAAAATGAAATTAATTTTGAACCTCGACTGGGAGGAAAAGATTGGGTTGTTGTTATAAATTCCGATCAAATAAGACTTTCTGGCGATAAAGAAGATAAAAAAATTTATTGGAGATATTCCGGTTTTCCAGGAGGTATTTACAATATTACTTTTAAGGAATTATTAAAGAAAGACTCAACTCAAATTATTAAGAAAGCTGTTAAAGGCATGATGCCCAAAAATAGACTTAGTATTGAAGCTATGAAGAGATTGAGAATTTTCAAAAATGATAAACATACTTATCAAGATCAAATTAAAGACTAAGAGTATCAGAAATAATTTACAATATTTAATAAATTTAGATGACTAAACAAATTTCAGAATATTTTGAAGGAATCGGCAGAAGAAAAGAGAGTGTTGCTCGAGTAAGAGTGACGAGAGATTCTAAAGCCGGTTTTATTATTAATGATAAAGAAGCTAAAATTTTCTTTCCTGTAAAAAAATTTCAAAATGCTATTTATGCGCCCTTGGAAGCAACAGGGTTAGAAGGTAAAGTTGCTATCTCGGTTAAAGTTAATGGAGGTGGATTAACTGGTCAATCAGACGCTATCAAATTAGGTCTTTCTAGGGCTTTGGTAAAAAGCGATCCTGAATTACATCGAGCTTTGAAAGATGCAGATTTTTTGAAAAGAGATTCACGAAAAAAAGAACGGAAAAAGCCTGGGCTTAAAAAAGCTCGTCGAGCAGCACAGTGGAGAAAAAGATAAACTGACATTTACTATTTTGTATATAGTGTTTAATTAAAACAGCCCTCTCGGGCTGTTTTTTTAAAATATTTATGTTTGAAATTATTTCAAAAAATCGGTTTTTCATAATATTTTTTGATGGCCATCACAGAATGGTTTTTTGAAAATTGAAAATTTACCAAAGAAAGGTTTTAATTTTACAAAAAGTTTTTTGTGAGGTATTCTTATTTAAAATATACTTATAAATTAAAATAATGGTCGATTTTATAAAAAGAAAAGTTTTTTCCTTGACGTTAGGAGAAAAGTTAAAAAAAATAAGAGAAAAATCCGGTATATCATTGGCCGAAATAGCTTCGCATATTAAAGTCAAGCAAGATTATTTAGAAAAAATAGAAGAGGGAGATTTTGAAAAATTACCATTTGATGTTTACGTTAAAGGTTTTTTGCGAAATTATGCTAGATATTTAGGCTTAGATCCAATTAAAGTTATTAACCAATTTAATAAAGAAGTTGGAATTCGAGAAAATGTTAAGAAATATCAAAGAAAAGATTTAGGTAGCTTTAACTTCAAAGTTCCTAGTTTGACAATTACGCCCAAAATAGCTTCCATTTTTATTTCAGGTTTAATAATTTTGACGGGATTTGTATATTTTTATTTGGAAGTTGATCATTTTTCCAAAAAACCCAATTTGATCATCGAGCTTCCTAATTCTAATGAAACTGTAAAAAGTAGTTCCATCGAAATTATTGGATTTACTGATTTTGAGAATAAAATTGTTATCAATAATGAACCCGTTTCCATAGATTCTGATGGTAGGTTTAAAGAAACCGTTGGGTTACAAAAAGGATCAAATGAAATAACAATTGAAGCTTTCAATAAATTTGAAAAAAATACAAAAAAAATTATTAATATTTTTGCTGATTATAATTTAGACGTTTTAGGCGCAAAAAAAGATCAAGATGAGGATTCAAAAGAGAAAAGTTTTATGGTAGAAATTGAAATTCGAGATAATCCCAGTGAATTATTGATTAAAATAGATGACAAAGAAATTCAAAAAAGTATCCTTAACCCAGGAATTTCTTTAAAAATTAAAGTTGAAGATAAAATAAAAATTAGCTCTGGTAAAGCTAATAATACTTATGTTAAAATAAATGAAGGAGATTTTTTTCCGTTAGACGAAAAAGCTATCGGTTTTAAAGAAGTTATTTTAAATAAAGAGGGAATAGTTGAAGATGAGAGGGAAAAAATTAAAACTAATAAAAATTAAAAACAATTATGGCAAAAGACGCTAAAATTAAAAAAGAAAGTAAAATTACAAAAAGAAAAGATTGCGCTGAAGCTATTGAGGAAATAAGAACAAAATTTGGAGAAGGTTCTATTATGAAATTGGGAGAAGTTAAAAAAGTAGATATTGCTTCGGTTTCAACTGGTTCACCTTCTTTAGATATTGCTTTGGGAATAGATGGTTTGCCTCGAGGACGAGTAGTGGAAATTTATGGACCAGAATCTTCCGGAAAGACTACTTTAGCGCTACATGTATTAGCTAATGCTCAAAAAGATGGCGGGGTAGTGGCTTTTGTGGACGCTGAACATGCTTTAGATCCTTCTTATGCTAAAAAAATTGGAGTAGATATTGAGGAGCTTTTAATTTCTCAACCAGATAATGGAGAACAAGCTTTAGAAATTGTAGAAACTTTAGTGAGATCTAATTCGGTAGATGTAGTTGTGGTTGATTCTGTAGCCGCTTTAACACCTCGAGCCGAAATTGAAGGCGATATGGGAGATTCTCATATGGGACTTCAAGCTCGATTAATGTCTCAAGCTTTAAGAAAGCTGACTAGTATTATCGCCAAAACTAATGTAATGGTGATTTTTATCAATCAAATTCGAATGAAAATCGGAGTGGTTTTTGGTAATCCCGAAACTACTACCGGAGGTAATGCTTTAAAATTCTATGCCTCAGTTAGATTAGAAGTTCGACGATCAGCTCAGATTAAACAAGGAGAACAAATAATAGGGAATAGAACTAAAGTTAAAGTAGTTAAAAATAAAGTAGCGCCTCCTTTTCAGGTAGCTGAGTTTGATATTATGTATAATAAAGGAATTTCTAAAGAAGGAGACGTGGTGGAGCTAGGAAGCACTCTTAAAGTTTTAGACAAAGCGGGCGCTTGGTTTAGTTATAAAGGGGAAAAAATTGGGCAAGGCCGAGAATCAGTCAAAAAATATCTTCAAGAAAATCCTAAGATTTACGAAGAAATATTAACGGAAATAAAAAAAATCAAAACTAGCGAATCTTTATAAGAAATAAAAATGACTAAAATAAAAATTATCCTGGTTATTCTAATCGGAATTTCTCTACCGCTATATGTCTTATGGAGAATAACTTTAGTTGAATTTGATTATTCCTCTATCAGTGAGGCTCAATCTGGTGTTAAAATAACTTCTCAAATTATTAATGATCAAGAACTTTTAGTTTTTCCAGAAGAAGAAAACTATTATTTTGATAAAATTAATTTAGAAATAATTTTAAAAAAAGAAATCGCTTCTATCGATAAACTGAAATTAGAGGTTTATCAGAATTTTTTAGTTTCGTTTTATCCTAAAAGTGAAAAAGTTTTAAATGCTGAAGATCTAAAAAATTTGCTTTTTCAAGATAATACGACTGATTTACCAGCGGGTAGTTTGTTTTTCAATGGGGATGCTATTAGTATTTTACTTCCAGGAGATTCCTACCGATCAATTTTTTCAGCTGAATTATTTGAGAAAATGGGTTATAAATGGGAGGATGTAATTTCCAAAGAAGTGGGATTTGCCGGAAAATTAGAAGCCAAGGAAAATTTTTTATATGGTAACGCTCATCCAAGCGGAACTTTTGTTCAAATTAAAAATAATTTTTTCTTAGTTTGGAATAAAGAGCTTTTTTTAATAGAATCAAACTTAAATCTTAGGGATTTTTCTTTGACATCTCCAGTGAAAATAGATTCGATAAATCCTGTTGCTTTTGATAGTTGCGAGACAATGATCCAAAAAAATAAAATGACTTGTTCATTCAATAAAAAAAATAATCTAACTAAATCAAATTATATATTCATTTCCGATCTAAAAACTGAAGATATTAAGGAGGCAAAAATAAACCTCTCAACCAATCCTTCTTGGTGGTCTTTGAGAAATAATTTTTTGGTAAGTGTGGATAATATAAAATTAAAATTAATAAAAAAATATCGTGGTTATATACCCTTTATCTAAAAAAGTATTTGAAAAAACTAAACAAATAATTCAAAAAAATGACTCTTTTGTTTTCTGGATTCTTTTGGTCTTGTCTGTTGATTATCTGGCTTTGTTTTTCGTCGAATCTGTTCTTCCAGGATATGTGATGAATCATTTAAATTTAAATTTTTTGCTACTTCTTATTTTGAGTGGTTGGCTTATATTTTCCTTATTATCAAGCAAGAGAAAGCTTGTTCGGAACCAGAAAAAAGTCTTAAAAATATTTGGAATATCTTTTTTAGCAATCTTTTTTATAAGTGCTTGGTTTATTCTTTATAAACTTGCATTTTGGGAGTTAATTACAACTTTTTTATTTTTGATTGTTATTGGCTTTTTGCTATACAAAAATTAAACTTAAAAGTGTTAATTTATTTTTTCAACCAATTTTTTTGGGTTGATTTTTATTTTGTTAGATAGTATAATGTTGGGGTTGTGTAAAGGGATCGTTCCCGGTTATTATTTCTATTGCAATTTTTCAATTTTGGATAAATTTTTTAAAAATTTTCTTGCCTTAACTAACATTAAAGCTTTAAAAATTTTAAAATAATTTATCTCAAAATTGACAAACTTCATAACAAAATTATAACCGGAAACAATCCCTTAAATTATAACTATTTATAAATATAAATGAGTAAAATTGTAATTGGGTTAGTAGGGGAAGTAGGTTCAGGAAAAGATACAGTAGGAAAATATTTAGAAGAGAAGTACGGAGCTAAGCAGGTTCGCTTTGCTGATCCGATTAAAGATACTTTATCGATTTACTTTGATAAATTATCAAGGGCTGATCAACAATGGCTGTTTTTAGCTTTTCAAGAAAGATTTGGTGACGATATTTTAAGTCGAGCGATTCGAAAAAAAATTGAGGATGAAGAAAATCAAATAGTAGTAGTTAATGGTCTTAGAATGCCTCCTGATTTGAAATTTATTAGAAGTTTTGAAAATAATAAAATTCTATATATAACAGCTAGTCCTAATATTCGATGGGAAAGAGCCTCAAAAAGAGATGAAAAAAGTGATGATAGTACTTCTTTCGAAAATTTTGAAAAAATTGACCTTAAGCCAACTGAAATAAATGTGCCTAAAATTGGAGCCGAAGCTGATTTTAAAATTGATAATAAAGATAATTTAGAATATTTATTGTCCGAGACTGATAAATTTATGAGTGATTTAGGGCTTGAGAAAAAAGTTTAAAAATTTTTCAATTAAATTGAAGGTAATTTTTAAGTATCAAAAAAATCGAATTATTGAGATTCGATTTTTTTATTTCCCAAAAGTCCCTTTTTTATTTTTTTATTTTTGTTAGAATATATCCACTAACTTCAAAAATTAAAGAATTGAAATGAAAAAAAATGAAAAAAAACAAACCAGACCAAGCTGGGACGAATATTTTTTAAATTTAGTCGAATTAGTAGGCACCAGATCAACTTGCGATAGAGGAAAATCAGGTTGTGTTATAGTTAAAGATAAAAGAATATTAAGCACTGGTTATATCGGATCACCAAGCGGAGTTAAACATTGCGACGAATTAGGTCACGAATTTCACGAGGTAATTCATACGGACGGCAAAAAAACCCAGCATTGCATTAGAACTACTCATGCCGAACAAAATGCGATTGCCAACGCAGCTAGATTTGGAATTGCGCTTGACGGAGCAACTCTTTATTGTCATATGACCCCTTGTTATGTTTGTGCTAAAATTATAATAACCGCCGGTATCAAGCGAGTCATTTGTAATATGGACTATCAAGCCGGTGAAAGAAGTAAGGAAGTATTTAAAGAAGCGGGAATTATTTATGAATTAGTTAATAACAAAATAGAAGACTATAAATAACTCAATAACAGAAAGACAAAAATGAAAATTATTCTAGGATTAGCCGGTGAAATGGCTAGTGGAAAAGGAACAGTCGCAAAGTATTTGGTTGAAGAAAAACAAGGAGCTAGTCATAGGTTTTCTTCAATTCTAAGAGATTTAAGTCAAAGATTGTATTTAGAAGAAACTCGAGAAAATCTACAAAAGATGTCAACAGCGATAAGAGAATGCTTTGGTCAAAATGTTTTATGCAAAACAATTTATAGAGATGTTAAAAAAGATTCAAATGAGATAATAATAATTGATGGAGTTCGCAGAAAACAAGACGTTGAGGAATTGAGAAAATTAAAAGAATTTAGATTGATTTATCTTGAAGCGGATTTGGAAAAAAGATTTGAAAGAATTAAAAATCGAGGAGAAAACAGCGATGATGACAACAAAACTTTGGAAGAATTCAAGAAAGACCACCTAAGAGAGGCCGAGCAAGAAATTAAAAAACTCAAGGCTGAGGCTGATTTTGTCATAGACAACAACGGATCTTTTGAGAATCTTTATAAACAAATTAATAGAATGCTTAGATAAGCTAAACTATGATTAAAAATATAATATTTGATATAGGAGGCGTGTATCTTAAAGGAGAAACAGCTGATTTTTTAGACAAAGTAGCCTTGTTATTGGGCGTTAAAAACGAGATTAATACAGGAAATATTGTTTTTGACGAAAAATATAATCGAGGTCTAATTTCACCAGATGAATGTTTTCGTAAGGTATTCAAAAAATATGACTTATCAAATGACAAATTAGAGAAAATTAAAGAAATCTGGACTAATACATGGAAGCTTGATATTGAAATGGAAGAATTAGCAAAAAAGCTTAATAGACGTTATGAATTAGCAGTACTATCTAATTCTGATATTTTGAATTCAGAAAAATATAAAAGAAAAGGATGGTATAATAATTTTAATGTGGTTGTTTTGTCTCATGAAATTGGTATTTTAAAACCAAATCAAAAGATTTATGAATTTATATTAAAGAAGCTAAAAGCTTCTCCGGAGACATGCATTTTTATCGATGATCAATCCGATTGTCTTATTCCGGCAAAAAAATTGGGAATAAAAACCATTTTATTTAAATCAGTTGACGATTTAGAATTAAGACTGCGTGATTTAAAAATTATTTTTTAATAAAAATTAAACTTGATTTATGGATAATATTTTAGAAAAACATGTTGTTGAAGATTTATCCAATGGCGGTTTTGTATTAGTTTTAAATACGGGATCAGAAATTGATGGACAGGCTGAAGCCATGTTGCAAGCGCTTCACTCTCGTTCAACTGGAGGGATTAAGCATCATCTAAAGATGCTCAAAGAAAAAGGGGCGGAAAATTTTATGGAACAATTTTATGTTGGTTATGGGCACAAATCAATTGGTGATTGTGGTTCGGGCACAGTTTTTGTGGAAGGTGTTTCAATGTTGGCAGCTAAGGCTATTCAGGATTGGAGGCTGTATTCAGGACAAGAAGCCTCAACTAGGTATGTAGATTTTTCAGATCAAAAATTTTTAGATCCAACTAATACAAAAGAAGGAATAGAAATTCTAGAAAATTGGAGAAAATTTTATTTAGATTCACAAAAGCCTGTTCAAAAACATTTAAAAAATAAATTTCCAAAAGGAGAGGGAGAAAGTCAAGATGTATATGACAAGGCAATTAAAGTGAGAGCATTTGATATTACTAGGTCCTTTTTACCCGCCGGTGCCACAACTAATCTAGCTTGGAGAATGAATTTCAGACAATTTGCAGATGAACTAATGCTTCTAAGACATCACCCGTTGGCAGAAGTCCGTGACATTGCTGAAAAAACCGAAAAAGCTTTGGGCAAAATATATTCAAGTTCTTTTTGTCATGAAAGATTTTCCAAAACAGAAAAATATAATAAGAAATGGATGCAAGAAAAATATTATTACAAGAATAATAAAGCCAAGGATTTTTCTTTAATTTATGACAATGTTGACAAAGATAGACTCTCTGTTTATAAGAATGTTCTTAAAAATCGTCCAGCCAAAACAGAACTTCCCATGGCGATTGCTGAATGTGGTGTAGTTGCTTATGAATTTCTTTTAGATTTTGGGTCTTTTAGAGACCTACAAAGACATAGAGCAATTGCGCAAAGAATGCCCTTATTAACTAGGGACCATGGATTTAATGAATGGTACCTAAATGCATTACCAAAAAAATTAAAAGAAGAAACAAAAGAATTTATTAAATTGCAAGAAAAAAGAATTGAGAAATTAAATATAAAAGAAGAAGATGAACAATACTTTACTGCTATGGGATATCAGGTTCCTTGTTTTTTTTCCGGAGACCTGAAAGCTTTGGTTTATTTAGTGGAACTTCGTTCGACTAGATTCGTTCATCCAACATTAGTTGCACAAATACTAAAAACAATTAAAAGTTTAAAAAGTATATTTCAAAAATATGGTTTGGTTTTGCATTTAGATGATGAACCAAATCGATTCGATATAAGAAGAGGAGAACAAGACATAACAGAAAAATAACTATATGAAAAAAGGTAAATTCATTGTTGTTTATGGGGTCAATGGGACGGGAAAGTCAACCCAAGTAAAAAATCTGCTTCAATATCTTAAAAAAATAAAAATCAAAGTTAACTACTTGAAGTATCCTGTTTATGATCTTAAACCAGAAGGTCCATTTATTGATAAATATTTAAGAGACTTTAATTTTCGTGGAAAAAATCCTCAAACAACAGAAGAATTGCAAGAAAAATATGCAAAAAATAGAAAAAGATTTGAGCCTGAATTGAAAAAAAAATTAGAAAAAGGAGAATGGGTTTTGGCTGAAGATTATACTGGTACTGGTTTTTCCTGGGGTTTGACTTGGGGTTCAGATTTAGAATATTTAGAGAAAATAAATAAAAATCTTCTCGAACCTGATTTAGCAATTTTGCTTCATGGAAAAAGATTTTTATCGGCCGTAGAGAGAAAACATCGCAACGAAAGTAACGATGAAAAAATAAATATTTCTAAAAATTTTCATAGACTATTGGCTGATAAATATGGTTGGAAATTAGTTAATTGTAATCAAACAATTGACAAAGTAGCCAAAGACATTCAAGAGGAACTTAAATCTTTTACTAAGTAACGTTCAAATTTAAAATAACTAATTTCCGAAAATGAAAATTAAAATTAGAAAAATAGATCCCGAAGCAACAATTCCAAAATACGCTTTAGAAAATGATGCGGGAATGGATTTGTTCTGTAATGAAGAGGTTGATCTTAAGCTTGGCCAGAGAGCTTCTGTTTCAACCGGTATCGCCATTAAGATTGAAGATGGATACGTTGGCTTGATTTGGGATAAAAGTGGCTTAGCGCATAAATTAGGACTAAAAACTTTAGGTGGAGTTATTGATAGTAATTATACAGGAGAATGGTTTGTCGGTGTTATAAATTTAAGTCAGAAAAATATTAAAATTAATAAAGGCTCAAAAATAGCACAAGTTTTATTTCAAAAAATTGAACACCCTCAAATAGAGATAGTAACTAAACTTAAAAAAACTGATAGAAAAGACGGTGCTTTTGGTAGTACTGGAAAATAGATCCGCCAAAAGCGGATAAATTTATAAAAATTTAAAAATGAAAAAACAGAAACTAATTGAAGTAAAAAATTTAGCTAAAACTTACAATAATGAAGGAGCGGAAACTAAAGCGTTAAGAGAAGCCACTTTTTCAATTGAAGTAGGTGAATTTATTGCTATTATGGGTCCTAGCGGGTCAGGGAAGTCAACTCTGATGCAAATTTTAGGTTTTTTGGACAAACAAAGTGGCGGAGAATATTTATTTCAAGGCAGAAGTGTCAAAAACTATTCTGATGACGAACTTTCCAATATCCGAAATCAAGAAGCTGGTTTTGTTTTTCAATCCTTCAATCTTCTTCCGCGCACAAGTGTTTATGAAAATGTAGAATTACCACTTTTGTATAATATTCAGAAAACTAATCGACAAGAAAACATCGATAAAATAAATAAAGCGCTAGAAGCAGTTAATCTAAGACATCGAGCTGAATATCTCTCTAATCAAATATCTGGAGGGCAAAAACAAAGAGTGGCTATTGCCAGGGCTTTAGTTAATGACCCAAGAGTTATTTTTGCTGATGAACCTACGGGAAATTTGGATTCAAAGTCAGGGGAAAGTATTATGAAAATATTTGAAAATTTAAATAAAAATGGAAAAACTATTATTTTAGTTACTCACGAAGAATCAATTGCTAAATATGCTAGACGAATTATTAAGGTGGAAGATGGAAAAATAATAAAAGATCAAAGATCTTGATTTTTTAATTTTCAATAAACCAATTTTCAATTTCCAATCAATTTTCAATTTCATAATTAAATAATTTTCAATGAACGCAAGCTTCGCTTATGTGAGTTTTAAAATTACCTGCCTGCCGGCAGGAAGTATCGAAAATTTATTGTAAATTGGTTTATTGTAAATTGTAAATTTCTTAATGTATTTACTAAATGCCATAAAATTCTCTCAAAAAAATTTGTTAGCGGATAAAACCCGTTCTTTTTTAACCATTCTGGGAATAATTATTGGAGTGGCTTCAGTTATAATAATAATGGCTATTGGCAGTTCGGCTCAAAGATTAATTTTAGAACAAGTTGAAGGCTTGGGTTCTAATTTAATTGCAGTAATTCCTGGTGCTTCTGACGACAATGGCCCACCCGCTGCAGTTTATGGAATTGTTATTAAAACTCTTGTTAATGACGATTTAGAAGCGATAAAAAACAATAAAAGGATAAAAGGATTGTCGGCGATTGCTGGTTATAGTAATGGAACAGTTTCTGTTTCAAGGAGCGATTATGATGAAAATCTTAGTTTAATGGGTACTACAAGCAGTTATTTGGAAGTTGCTGATACAAAAATATTAAACGGACGTTTTTTTTCCGAAAAAGACGATGTTGGCTTAGATAAAATAGCGGTATTGGGATATACCGTAGCTGAAGATTTTTTTAAAAACGAAGATCCAATAAACCAGAAAATAAAAATAAAAAACCATTATTTTAAAGTAATAGGAATTCTGGAAGAAGAAGGAACTTCGGCTTTTGGAGCCACTAGTCAAAATGACTCGGTTTTAATTCCTTTAAAAACTGCTCAAAAATTAATACTAGGGTCTAATCATTTGAATTTTATTAGAATAAAAATAGAACAAGCCGAACAAATTGATTCAGCTAAAAAAGAAATTATTCAAATACTAAGGACTCAACACAACATTGATGATCCCAGCAAGGATGATTTTTCTATTAGAGATCAGGCTATGGCGCTAGAAATGATTAAAAGCATTACAGATATTATTAGATATTTTCTTTTAGCGGTGGCTTCAGTTTCTTTATTGGTTGGAGGAATTGGAATAATGAATATTATGCTTATTTCAGTTAATCAGAGAATCAAAGAGGTCGGGTTAAGAAAATCTATCGGAGCTAGAAATAAAGATGTTTTGGCTCAGTTTTTAGTAGAATCTATCTTTGTTTCTCTAGTGGGAGGTTTGATTGGAATAATTTTCGGAATTATTACTTCTTTTTTAATTTTTGCTATTGTTAATTATCTTGGTTATAGTTGGAAATTTATTATCTCTCCTATGTCCATTTTTATTGCTGTATCGATATCTGTAATAGTCGGAATAATTTTTGGAATTTATCCAGCCAAAAAAGCTTCTCGAATAAGTCCAATGGAAGCTTTGCATTATGAATAACTAGAGATTATTTTAAAATAATTCAATGATTAACTTTTTAAGACTACAACAAACCGCTTTTCGATTGGCGTTGAAAGACTTATTTAAAAATAAGAACAGAACTGCTTTGTCTTTATTAGGAGTAGTGATCGGTGTGATGTTAGTAATTGTTGTATTATCCTTAGGGGCTGGAATGAAAGAATATGTTATCGATCAAATAGATTCGTTTGGAACTGATATTATCAACGTAGAAGTTAAGGTTCCAGGAAAAGACAAAACTTCCTCTAGCAACGCCGGAGGAATAGCTAGCGGAACTGAAATTAAAACTTTAACGCTAGAAGATGCTGAAGAATTAGCTAAATTAGAAAATCTAGACAATTGGTATGCCGGAATAATGACTCAAAAATTAATTTCTTTTGAAGATAAAAACAAAATTACAATGATTATGGGGGTAACTTCTGGTGTTTTTGATGTTGATGAAAACATGAAATTATCAAAAGGAATAAAATTTACTGAAGACGATGGCAATAATTATCAACCTCAGGCTATTTTGGGAAGTGAAATTACTAAAAATTTATTTGATAACAAAGAAGCTATCGGTAAAAAAATTAAAATTGGTAATCAAAAATATTTAGTTAAAGGTGTTTTGGAAAGTCGAGGTTCTACGGGATTTTTTGATTTTGATAACATCGTTTATCTTCCTACTCAAACTATCCAAAAAAAACTTTTAGGAACTGATCACATTCAATGGGCAATTTTTAAAAGCAACAATACTCTCAAAGATTCAGTTACTATAAAAGCCATGGAAAAGATTTTAAGAGAAAATCATGACATAGATAAACTGATTGACGATGATTTTGCGATTACTTCTATGGCAGAAGCTACGGAGATTGTCGGACAAGTTTTTAGTATATTAAACGCTTTATTAATTGGATTAACTTCTATTTCATTAGTTGTCGGCGGAGTAGGAATAATGAACGTAATGTATGTTGCTGTCACTGAAAGAACTTTTGAAATTGGGCTAAGAAAAGCTGTTGGTGCTAAAAATAAAGATATTTTAATGCAATTTATTTATGAGGCTATAATACTAACGATGATTGGGGGAATAATAGGCATTTTAGCTGGTTTTGCATTTTCTAAAATAGCTGAAATAATTGCTTCGAAATTTAATTTTATTTTAAATTTTCCAGTTACTTTATTTTCAATAATTTTAGCAGTTGGATTTTCAATGATCACAGGTATTGTTTTCGGTTATAAACCTGCTAAAAAAGCTTCTCGATTAACTCCGATAGAAGCTTTGAGAAATGAATAGAGCTTGATTTAAAGTGATTAAATTGATAAGGTTAAAAAAGATTCCAATAAATTTTTCAATAAAAACAAAATGAAAAAACAAAATAAAATAATTTTTAATAAAATCACTTTATTCATTGGGTTATTGTTGATTTTTGCGATTATTTTTTTAGGAATTTTTTATTTTTGTAGTCCTTTGAACAATTTTACTAAAAGTTTTTTTAAAACGATTCCTTATCCAATTGCACTAATTAATAAGAATAAGATATTAACAACCAGGGATATTTTATCTAACGCGGAATCCTTAGAGAGGTTTTACGTTTCTCAAGATTTTTCTGAAATAGGAATGAGAATTGATTTTAAAACAGAAGAAGGCAAGCAACGTTTGAAAATAAAAGAAAAAGAAATTTTTAATAAATTAATAGAAGATGAAATTATTAAATTGATTGCAGAATCTAAAGGAATTAATATTTCCCAGAAAGAAGCTGAGCAAGAATTAATTGCCAAGACTCAAGCAGCAGGAAGTACAGAAAATCTAGCGCTAAATCTTAAAAAGCTTTATAATTGGAAACTGAGTGATTTTAGGGATAAAGTTATTCTTCCTAAGCTTTATTTAGAAGCATTAATCAGTTATTATGAAAAAGAAATAGCCAGCGATGATTTAATTGGAAGTGAAATTGAGAAGGCCTATCAAGAACTAAAAAATGGAATTAATTTTGAAAAAGTAGCTAGTAAATATTCACAAGGAGAAACGGCTAAAAATGGGGGATCGCTGGGATGGTTTAAGAAAGAATACCTAGTTGAGCCCATTGCTGAGAAAGCTTATTCCATGGAACCTGGCGAATTTTCTGAAGTAATTCAAAGTTCATTAGGAAGTCATTTAATATATCTCGAGGAAGTTAAAGAGAAAGAAGGAATAAAAGAGGTTAAATTAAAGCAAATATTCACTCCTGAAGGAAGTTTTTTAAATTGGTTCAATGATCAAAAAGCCACTTTTTCAATCAAAATTTTCTTGAAAGAATATTTTTGGGACGAAGAAAGTCTTAAAATTAAATTTTCCAATTCTACCCTTGAAAATAATGAGAATATTTTACGTAATAAATCCGAAGGAGATCCTAGTATTTATTAATTTTAAACTAATTTAATTTTATGGTATGTATAATTAAAAAAGAAAATTGTATTGGTTGTGGAATTTGCCAATCAATTTGTCCTGAATGTTTTTCAATAAAAAATGGTATAGCTGAAATTTCAACTTTTGATTTAAACAGTTGCAATCTCGAAGAAGTTATTGAGAGTTGTCCTTGTCAAGCTATTTTCATTAAAAAATAATTAAATGCTCAAAACAATCAATCTAACCTTAAAAAATTATTTAGATAAAAAAGATATTCTTAATAAGGTTAATTTAGAAATTGGAGAAAATGAAATTCACTGTCTTTTAGGTAAAAATGGAAGTGGAAAAACTAGCTTGGCCTATGCTTTAATGGGGATAAATTCTAATTTAATTAAATCTGGAAAAATTATTTTTTTAAAAAAGGATATTACTAAAAAAGCTATTCACGAAAGAGCAAAAATGGGCTTAACTCTGGCTTTTCAGGAGCCAGCTCGATTCGAAGGACTTTCGGTAGGGGCTTTTCTTTTAGCTAGTAACAAAAATAATTCTAAACAAGATCTCAAAAAAGCTCTTGAAATGATGGATTTAAATGAAGAAATTTTGGATAGAAAAATTGATGAAAAATTAAGTGGAGGAGAGAGGAAGAGAATTGAATTAGCGTCTGTAATTTTAATGAGACCTAAGCTAATGATTTTAGATGAACCTGATGCATCTTTGGATATTATAGTTTATAATGAGCTTTATGACTTGCTTCTTAAAATAAAAAATAAATTAAAATGTTCTATTTTGTTAATAACTCATCGAGAAGAAGCGGGGTTAATTGCCGATAAAGCTACTTTGATTGAAAAAGGGGAAATAATCACTACTGGTAAATTTAGGGCAGTGATGTTAGAATATTGTAAGAGATCAAATGCTAAAAATAAATGCATGGCTGGAAGAGCGGCTCGTAATAAATAAATTAGAATGATATAATTAGATTAGGTTTAGATAAAAAAATAAAAAAATGGCTTTATTTTTTGGAAAAGACAAAAAATTTAACAAAGATTTTTTTCTGGCATTGGATATAGGAACAGAATTTGTTAAAAGCTTAGTTTACAAAGTAGATACAGAATCTCAAAAAGGGATAATTTTTGGTGTTGGCAAAACTAGACAAAAAATTGGAAATATGACTAGTGGGGCGGTAAGCGATATCGGAGGAGTAATCGAAACTTGTCAAAAATCAATTGATATTGCTTGTCAAGAAGCTGGAATAAAAAACGTAAAGAACACTATTATTGGAATAGCTGGAGAATTTGTTAAAGGTTCTACTACGACCGTTCATTACGAAAGAGCTAAGCCAGAAATTCGCATTGATATGCCTGAAATAAAAAACATCATTCAGAAAATTCAATGGAAAGCCTTTGAAAGAATTAAAAAACAATTAGCGTATGAATCTGATCATGCTGACATAGAAGTAAAGCTTATTAATGCTGCTATTGTTAATGTTGAAATCGATGGTTATCGGGTGACTAATCCCGTAGGTTTCCAAGGAAGAGATGTTTCTATCAGTGTTTTTAATGCCTATGCTCCCTTGATTCACCTGGGAGCAATCCAAAGCATTTCCAAGGAATTAGATTTGAAGCTGATTTCCATTGCTGCCGAGCCTTATGCGGCTGTTAACGGGATGGGGCTAGAGAATCATCCTGATTTCGGAGCAATTTTAATTGATGTTGGGGGAGGAACTACTGATATTGCTGTTATTAAAAATGGCAGTTTAGAGGGAACTTCAATTTTTGGATTAGGAGGAAGAAGTTTTACCAAAAGTTTAGCTAGGAAATTTCATTTGTCCTTTGAGGAAGCAGAAGAGGCAAAGTTACTTTATTCAAAAGGAAAAATTGAAGATCAATATATTGGAAAAATTGAAGATTCACTCAGAGAAGATTGCGAAGTGTGGCTTTCGGGAGTAGAAATTGCATTAGAAAATTTTTGTTCTTCCAGATTGGACTCTTTGCCACCAAGAATTTTATTATGTGGTGGAGGTAGTGGATTGCCAGGAATATATGAGCAATTAAATTCTGAAAAATGGCTCAGTCGAATACCTTTTCCAGATAAACCAACTATCGGTTATATTCAACCACATGATATTATAAAAATAATAGACAAAACCGGCAAGTTAACTAATCCTCAAGATGTAACTCCCATGGGATTAGCTAGTTTAATTCTTGATTCAGGGAATAATGATGTTCTTTCAGAAGCATTAAATAAAGCTATAAAAATAATTCAAAATTAAAAAATGCACAAAACTATTTATATCGATGTTGATGAAGAGATAATAGGAATAATTAATAAAATTAGAAGAGAAACTACTCGTGAAATTTTTTTAGTTGTTCCAAAAAACTCTCTTCTTACTCAAGGAATTATAAATTTAAAATTACTAAAAAAGGAAGTAGCAAAAATGGGAAAAAAAATAATTCTAGTTACATCGGATCAACATTCAAAAAGAATTATAAAAAGAGTTGGGTTGGAAACAAAAACTAAATCAGTTCAGGATTTTGTTAGCAATGAAGATCTTGATTTAAAAAATCAAGAGGAGCCTGAAACAAAAAAAACTCAAGATCAGATATCCACTCAAAAACCTGAAAAAAGAGAAATCGGAAGCTCTAATTTTTATAATTCAAATTTAAAAGATTCAAATAAAGAAAAGCCCTTTGAAGCAATTGAGCAACATTTTCCATCTTCAACATTGGAAAGTAAAAAAATTAAAGTTATTACCCCAAATACTTTTGGCGATGAACATCTTCAAAATTATAATCTTAAAAAAGAAATTGATAGTAAAGAGAAAATTAAAAAAGAAGAGCCCAAATTTAGACCTAATTTAAATTTCGATAAAAAAAGTAATTTTAGTTCAAGAAATACTATTGATGATTTTTATCAAGAAAGTATTCTCGACAAGAAGGACTCTTATTTAGAAAAAAAACCCAAAAAGAAAGTTAAATTTAAATCTCCAAATAGTAAAAAAATTAAGATATTTTCTGTTTTTGTTAGTTTTTTACTATTATTGTTTTTAGGTTACTGGAGCCTTTCTAATTGGCCTAAGATGAAAATAGAGCTGTTTTTAAAAGAAGAAGTTTTAGATACAAAATTGGATTTAACTATTTGCGAAGAAAAATTAAATTCCGGTGATTGCCTTAACGGTGAATATCAAGAATTAACACTTACGATTAGCGACCAATATGATTCCAGCGGAGAAGAATTTAGTAATGACAAAGGGATGGCCAGAGGAATTGTAAAAATATATAACAATTACTCGACAATCAAGCAACCATTGGTCGCTACAACTCGAGTTCTTTCAAAAGAAGGAAAGCTTTTTCGTTTAGTTAAAAACGTAACAGTTCCTGGAGTAATTGATGACAAACCCGGTGTAATAGAGGCCCAAGTTATAGCTAGTGAAATTGGTCAAAATTATAATATTGAAGCTAGCGAATTTACTATCGAAGGGTTTAAAGGAAGCGAAAAATATGAAAAATTTAAAGTCGTTTCGGAAAATTCGATGACGGGCGGAGCAAATGATATTGAAAATAAAAAAGTTAAGATTGTAACGGAGCAAGACATTAATTCAGCCAGAGAAAAAACAATCGAATTATTTAACAAAAATTTAGAAGAAAACATTAAAAAAGAATTAGGAGAGAATGAAACTTTTGTTTTAAGTTCAATCGAAAAAGAAATAATCGGTAGCGATTCTTCTTATGCTCCTGGCGATATAATTAATAAATTCAGTTACACTATTCGAGAAAAAATAAAATTATTCACTTTTAGCAATAATGAGTTTGAAAAAATTATTAAAGATTCTTTTGAAGATGAAAATTTAGAAAGTCTTGAATTTGAGAAAATAAGTAAAATTAATTTTGAAAAAGATGTTGTTAATAATGAATCCAAAAAATTAGAATTGTCAATAGCCGCCAATGCTATCTATTGGCCAATTATAGACGAAATTAAATTAAAAAAAGAATTAAGTAACAAAAATAACGATGAGTTAAAAGCTTTTTTGACCAGTCTATCAAAGATAAAAAAAGCAGTAATATTTTATTCGCCTTCTTGGTTGAGTATTTTTCCGGTAAAAAATAAAAACATAACTATCGAAATGACTCAATAATTTTTATTTAGTTTAAAGATGCTTTCGTAAAACATTCTTTTTAGAAAATAATAGCTAGTTTCATTAAACTAATTTATTATAATCATAAGAATGTTTTTTGATTTTAGATTAGAATTGTGAATAAAATATATCCTTTTTGTTTTAGGAGCATACATTTGTCACCCCTGTATTTATTAAATAATTAGATTTTTTTAAAAATTCATTTGGACTTTTTCCACCCAAACTACAATGTCTTAAATCATTGTAATACATATTCCACAACTTAACACGGTATTTCAAATAATCAGCATTAATAAACTTTTCTTGAGAGTACAGTCTCCTTTGATCACTTCCATGACTTCTCTCAACAGTTCCATTTTGAGTAGGGGTTCCTTTATCAATTAGATAATGAATAATTCCAATCTTAGCACAAAACCTATCTAAAGAATGCAATCTAGGATTTAAAGGATCAGAGCTTTTTAAGTATCCAGTATATCTGTTAGTAAAGATGGCATGGTTATCTGTTTTAATAGATTTGATTTCAAAAGGAGCTTTTTTAATTATTGTTTCTAAGAATTTAATTGAATTACCATTAGATTGTTGATCATAGATTTCTAAGTGTCTCCATCTACTAGACAAATCAACAGCTGTAAATTGAAAATATCGCTTACCTTCAACTTTTCCAGGCACATACTTAACATCTATCTCAATCATTTCTCCTGGAAGTAGTTTGGCTCTAATATATTTGTATTTAATTTTCTTAACCCTATACTTTTTAACCAATCCTTCATTTTTTAATATCTTACCCACGGTTCTTTCATGTAAATCAATATTCTCATCTTCTAAATACCATTTTATCTTTAAAGCACATTCTTTCTTTTCTTTTCTTAACTCAATGACTCTTTCCTTGATTCTTATTGGAGTTTCATTGGGATGAGATTTAGGTCTAGTTGACTTTGGAATTAAACCTATTTCTCCATACTTCCGAAAACTAGCTAACCATCTTTTAATACTTCTTTCACTATGGGGACAAGTTTTGATTAAATCTACAATCTTTAACTTCTTTTTAAGAATTGGTTCAATCCATCTAAGCCTTTCTTCTTTAATTGTTTTTGGCATATTTATACACATACCATTAGAATATTGGATTAAAAAATATTCTAACAAAAAGTGCCAAATGTATGAACACATTACA
>Ga0075122_10000365_pt1 | contig 36803 bp, 34 predicted proteins | sample AntAceMetag02UKB_FD_69790 | JGI IMG/M metagenome (GOLD analysis project Ga0075122, IMG submission 69790) | Saline lake microbial communities from Ace Lake, Antarctica - Antarctic Ace Lake Metagenome 02UKB | ecosystem: Environmental > Aquatic > Non-marine Saline and Alkaline > Saline | place... | reverse complement strand
AGCTAAACGTCTCAATTCCTGAATCTAAAAGTTGATTCGCCATTACCCTTTGACTTGCGATGTTTAGAGAGTCTCTTTTTCCGTCGAAAGGAGTTGTACTGGAGTTTTCCTTTTCCGTAACAGGTTGTTGTTGTGTCATTGTTGGCCGAATGCGATTACGATTCTAAATTGGAGCGTTGACAGTGCTTTTACGATGACTTTTTCAGTCCATTCATGAAATCTTTACCTGTTATACGATTCTTTTTTGAACAGATCGGTAGACAACGGCTCCTATGAGCACAACAGGCAACCCTATAAAAACCAGGCTCATCCAAGCTGCCCTGGGCTGAAATTCCGCAAAAGAAGCGACGAATGTCTGCCCCATAAACATAAATAATAGAAAACCAACAATCGTCAATCCCCATTCATACCAAACAAATTTGAGATCCATTTCTTTCAATTTTCCTCGCAGATAGACGAAACCGCCGCCCATTACAAAACCGATGAGCACAAACCAAAACCAATTCCAGCTTACAAGTCGCATATTTTCTCCTTTGAAGTGTTATGAGCGTGATTGATCCAAACCAAATAGTGGAATATCCATCGGGTCCATGTCCCATGGTGTTTTACTGAGATCAGGTTCTTTACCATACCCAAATACGTCATCCATTTTTCTGATTAAACCGTTTAATACTGGAGCCTTTGCAATAGATATACGAATCAGATCATGCATGACGGCTTCATCGAACTTGGTGAACGGGCAAACGGTCTGGCAGCGACTGCAATCAGGCTCACCGCCCAACATGTGCGCATAACATTTTTGACTGTCCAGGTACCATCCTTTAATACCTTTTGCTTGCCAGGGCTTTTCACCTCCCCAGAACGGCTCATCTGCCATACTGATCGCACCCGATGGACACATTTCAGCACATTTTTTACAGACTCTGCAAAAATCGGTGATCCCGGCATCAATCGGTTTGGTCACGGCTAAAGGTAAATCGGTAATGGTCACCAGAGTGGTTCTTATACCCGTTCCATACTGCGGACTGACCATGATACCTGCCCGGCCGTATTCTGCGAGACCGGCCATGACACCAAATCCCACCAATCGCCCAACATGTTCTGTCCCCCCCCCATAATGCTGGTATCCCAGCCCATGGAGAAAAACATTCAAGCGGTGCGAATAGATATTCGCGCGGGAATACGCTGCTGTGTTACTGGAAGCCCAGGCCATTCGTTCTGTAAATTTATTCATCCAATTGGATTGTGGAATCACCGAACAAACTGCCCATAGATCTTTGTTGGGAAGGACTTTTGTGTGGGTTTTCTTATCCTCATATCCTTTTTCCACATTTTCAAAACGGATGTGACCCCACAGCAGTTTTTTGGTTCTATCGTCCAGTTTAACAACGCCAATGTCCGCTGCACCCAAAATCCTGCCTGCCACACGGAGCATCTGTGTATTTTCCTCGGGAGTTCCTTCATATTTTGGAACGCCATATTGTTCCGGCGTATAGAACATCGTCGGGTGTTCCCATTTGGGGTATGCTTTAACGTCTGGCCCTGTCCAACTCGGTTCAATGCCACTTAAAGCGCCCCAACCCCAACATTCTGCATCCGCCAAGGCTCTATCTTTCAGAGAAAGGCCAGGAACGTTTTCTTGGACGTTCTTTGTGGTCGATTGGATATTTCTCGCGTGTATCTTGAAGTAGTCCCCTTTATCCGGCCAAGAGGCTGGATTAAAGAGGGTGTTGAAGGGACCGGGGAAGACCTGCATGTTATCCCAATCGATTTTAACGGTTGGCTCATCAACCTCCCTGACCCACCACGGGAGGTTACGGTTTGCCAGAGGGGAGGACTTCATCTCGTCAAGATCTTTAAATCCGGCTGCGTGCACAGTTGAAGCGCCGAGTCCAACCGCCCCTGCACCGAATCCCAGCATTTTCATAAAACTGCGACGGTTAACGGTGGAATGATAGTGTGTCTTTCTTGGTTTAGGTTTTTCCATCACCTGTTTCTCCTTTTGAGTGAAAAAGATAGTGGATCCTTCTTTCGAGGTAGCACACTAAAAATGAGTTCCTGGCTTCCCTACATTATTAACGTAAGGGTTACAGTTGCGAGACAGCACCGGACTGGCTTCATTGAAACGTCACCGGGTTTCCTCATAAACATCTAATTAAGACAACAGTCTTGAGTCTGATTTACTGTTTTTATTAACCTCTCATGAAATATTAAAACGCTTTTTAGGCAGATTTTTTCAGAAATTTATATCACGTTTTGATAGAAGGATTCTGGTTTGTCTAAAACCAGCGAATCGACTGGTATTCCTTTCGATAATAATCCCTTACTGGTTTCAATAACAAAGGAGTCGCTACCAACGATATAATAGAATGCATCGTTATTGAATTTGGAATTCAATGACTCGTAATATTCACCCCGCGTTGAAACGTAGAAATTCTGCAATCCATTCGTTGTTTGAGCACTCCAAGTCAGTTCTTCTTCAAAAATATACTCCCGACTGGAATCAATATTAATATGGGTCATGCTCTCGATCCCTTTGTTGCTATTAGAATATGCTCTGATCAGAGGACGCATCGTTGCGATTGCAACACCCGCAGAAAGAAGTATGATCGGTTTTTCATGTCTTCTTAATGCCATGTGATTGGTCAGTTTGAATGCCACAAATGTATCGCCAAATGTGGAATTCCTCAGCGTCTTTTTATACTCAGAACACGGTTTGGGTATTCTCGTGGTAACCGCTATGACCCCTTCCTCTGCCAGCGACATGATTGATAAATGCCTGACATTGTCTTTGTTATCTTTCCCTTTTTTGAGATCAAACTTAGAATTTCCCAGATGAATATTTGCACCTTCAGACCATACCAAATCATCAGGCGCATCAAACATGAACGTGTGGGTTGTTGCGTTTTCAGCTCTTTTGTCTAGTAAGTGTATTTTGTGAAGTTCTATTTTGTTTGGGACGCTATCCATTTATTAACTTCTATCTTCGTAACTCTTGATGGCTGATTTAAAATTTGAAACATCTTGATCATAATAGTGCTTTAGCAAACAGTGTTCCATTTCAGTAAAGTCCATAAAATACAGATATATATATGATAGGCAGTAGATTATTTACGAAATATTGTATTTTTATTTACCAAATACTGTGAAAATGATATTATCGTTCTATACTATACTATTGCTTAGTAGCCTATGATGTATCTGAAATGTAGCGGTGAAATTAGATTCAGCGTGGGTATATGAGTGGTAGCGTCTGAATACCTATATTCACGAAATATGGTAAATCTCCCTGTTTTTGATTAGCAAAAAAACTTATGGATAAACTTGTTTTCTACAAAGAGGCGGCTGAGAAAGCCCTGAGTGATTTAAATCCGGAAAAAGCGCTGCCTGAATTATTCAAGTATCTAAAAAGCGTTATGCCTTTGGATGCGATGGTACATTTTGTATTTGATCCGGAAACCGATCTTGTTCGAATAAGAACGATGCGCACCGGTTCGGTCTCCATGCAGCCGGATAAACAGTTTTCTGTTCGCGATTCCGCCAGAGCGTTTTTCAGCTGGCAACATGAACACAACGTCATAAAGGTGGATGATCTGCAAAAAACGCCTCTATACGATGAGATTGTTGGATTTACCAACAAACAACTCGATCGAAACCTGGGTTCAGCAATCTTGAGCCGTCAAGTATTTGATGAGGTAAGAGTTGGAATCTCTGGTTTATACGCTGAAGGAAAGAACCGCTATTCCGATGAACACGTAGAACTAATGAAGGTTTTAGCTCGCACGTTGAGTTTTGTATCTCACAACGCAATGGCGTACTACGACAATATGAGCCGTTTGGAAAGTCTAGATGATGAAAACCGTTTTTTGCATGGAGAGATAAAAAGGATTTCCAGTAGTCCTCTTATAGGCTCTGAGACTGGGCTCAAAAATATTGTCGATTCTATAAAAAAACTCGCCCATGTTGATTCACATGTTTTAATTTTGGGGGAATCAGGCGTTGGCAAAGAATTGGTAGCCAATGCTATCCAGGAAAACTCTAAGAGGTGTAATGGCCCCTATATAAAAGTCAACTGCGGGGCGATCACGGATTCCCTTGTTGACAGCGAACTGTTTGGACATGAAAAAGGAGCATTTACTGGCGCTGATAAAACCCAAAAGGGAAGATTTGAAAGAGCACATAAGGGCACGATTTTTCTGGATGAAATTGGAGAATTGCCAATGGCTGCCCAGGTCAGACTATTACGAGTGGTACAAAATAAAGAGATTGAACGGGTAGGTGGGAAAACTATGATTCCTGTGGATACTCGAATTATTGCAGCAACACATCGGGATTTACCAGCGATGATCAAATCAGGCGATTTCAGGGAAGATTTGTATTTTCGTTTGAATGTATTTCCAATTACTGTGCCTCCCCTCCGTCAGCGCCGGGAAGATATACCCTCTCTTGCAAATCACTTTATCGAAAAGTTTTGTTGTCGTATGAACATAAAGAGAATTTCAAAGATAAAAGAGGGGAACCTGACTGACCTACTTAAACATGAATGGCCAGGAAATATCCGAGAACTTGAAAATTTGATTGAAAGATCGATTATCATTAACCCCGGAGGACCTCTTGAATTCAGAAGTCTTTTAAATATCCCCGATACTCAGCAAAAGGATTGCAAAATTGAATTGCTTGATTCTGTAGTTAAAAATCATATTATTCAAGCACTTGATCTCACTGGTGGCAGGATAAGCGGTTCCAATGGCGCGGCAGTTCTTTTAGGTATCCATCCCAATACACTCCGAGCGCGGATGGATAAGTTGAATATCGCTTATAAGCAAGCCAATGTCAAAACATCTGACTAAAAATCGAGATAACTAAAACTCGTCCCTGCCTAACCTTGTTCGAGAGAAAAACTAATGTCAGCTCAGATGATTTCTTCCCATAGATAGTAAAATGTGATTCGATATTCAAATTTTGCCTAATTTAATGTGGAAAAATTCTGGCAATTACAGAATTAGTGTGCCTGAAAAGTCTTAATCGTTTAACTCTGATTTGACACAGTGCACTTGGAAACGTTTTTTCCAATCTTTTACTTAAATTTGCTTAACCGTAGCGTACTAAAATGAAACGGAATGTAAAAAGGGGAAGTCGGAAAAAGTGCGGCGAATCTCGGAGATAATTTTGAAAGGCCGATTTTAAAGGGATAAGTTGCGAATGTAACGGCTGATATACTTGAAAATGGGGGTAAAATGGTGGAGATTGTGGGAGTTTGGCACCAATTGTTAGCATACGGATTCCATTTCTGAAACTAACTGTGGTCCATGAAGTAACTGAGGGTTTCGGCTTTCAGGAAATTGAAACGACCTTCATCTCTCCCAAAACAGCGTCAAAACGAATATCCCAACAGGAATTTATGCACTCAACCTAAATTGAAGGTTTCCGTCAATCCGCGCCCAATCCACAAAATATTTTAGCACTCGCAACAGATCTCGAATCAAACTTCCGGTGTCACCAAAAATGAAGGCTGAATATAACAAGCCGGGTCAAAATTATTTATTGTTAAGGGATGTTTACCTGATATCCATTGCAGCATGATAACCGTTATGGGATCGCGTCTTTTACTCTGGAAACAACGACACAGTCACCAATTGGCCTGATCATACAAGGCGTTTCAGTCTGATAAAAATCCTCAAGATTCTCATTGTTTGGTTTCATCCCAATGGCATAAACCACAGTATCTGCCTCGATAAGCTCTTCCTTTTATTCTTCACTTTTAACGACCACTCCTTTTGAGGTGATTCGGCTACAGGTCCTGTTTGTTTTTGCGGTTACCAGTTGACTAAATACCTCCATTAAAGAATCCAAATGAATGATGTTTGCATCACCGGCGATTTTGTCCTGCATTTCTACTACTGTTACTTTTTTACCGTGACTTGCCAGAAATACAGCAGTTTCGCATCCGATTAAACCACCACCAATCACCACCACCAATCACCACCACTTTTTCACCAATCTCATTGACGTTTCAATAGGCATCCAAAGCATTGAACGAGGGTCTGTTGTCCACTCCCGGAAATTTGGGATCAATCGGGGACGCACCAGTGGCTCGCATTTAGAGTGGGGTTGTCAAGCAAAAAATAGAATAATAGTTTGTTATAATAGACCTTTATCATGCTGTTAGATTTGAAACGCACTGCAATTTCCTAACCGGACACTGCTGGATCATAGCGACGGTTGGTTTTGAATCTTAAACCTCAAAAAATTATGCTTTCATTTTACACTTTGAAAAATAAACTAACACTTGATGACGAATCGATTGCATTTGTGAATCCCCAACCATTTAGGATATCTTAATGTTTACAAGGGGCTAAATAGGCTTTTGAAATCTCGGTGTATTGGTATACTTGTTGCTCATTAATTTGACACGATGTTTTTAAATTGGGGAGAGTAACTGTTTTTAGGATTTCTTTTTCTGTAACCTGTGGTTTGAATCTATACCATAGCGGATTACCATCTGTTGTTTTACATTTTTTGAAAAGGGATTCCTTGCACGGCCACATTAAAAGCATTACTGGAGGGACACACAAACACATCTTTTCGTTAGAATACGGAGTCTGGAATAATAATCTCAAAGGGGTATCAGCGTAGTCCAGTAAAAATTCCTGAACAATATTTAAACGTATTCAGGAAGATTATGGCGAAAGATGAGGTGGTTAGGGCCTATTATGAAAAATCCTTTTCGTACCTGTTATCCCACACCTAAAAAAAGGCAGGTTGAAACAGGTTCCGGTTAAACGATTTTTAACCCGGTTGCTGAGCTTTCCCGGCAGCTATCCGCCCGGTTTGTCCTCTCATAGAAGCAGTGGCATGTTTTATGCGATGATATATGCTTATCTGAGTGGCAGATGAATGTCCTTGATCATAGAAAAAAAGGATTAAAAAAAATGAAAGAAATTATTGGAACCAGCAACAGGATTCTGGAAATTGATCTGAATACAAATACATTCAGTGCATATTCTGTTACGCAAAAAGATCGGGAAATGTATCTTGGCGCAAAAGGACTGGGTCTCAAACTGCTTTATGACAGATTGAAAACCGGTTGTGATCCGCTGGGTGAGGAAAACATCATCATATTTATGATGGGCGTGCTTATGGGAACCGGCGCACCATGTTCAGGAAGATTTGAAGCCATTACAAAATCTCCGCTCACCGGGATTATGACCACATCATCATGCGGCGGTCCTTTTGGAATGGCACTTAAAACATCCGGATGGGACGGCGTTATTTTAAAAGGCCGGGCAGAGAGCAAAACGCACCTTGCTATAGACGCAAAGGGTGTAATCTTTAAACCGGCTGACGACCTCTGGGGCAAAAACACCCGGAAAACCCAGGAACTTCTTTCAAAAGAAGGAAGCGGCTCTGTTGTTATTGGTCAGGCAGGAGAGAATTTGGTGCGATTTGCAAATATCTGCTCAGGTCATCGGTTTCTTGGACGGGGCGGGATGGGTGCGGTGCTTGGATCAAAAAATATAAAAGCAATAACCGCCAAAGGAAAAGAATATAAAATCATTCCGAAAAATAAAAAGATGTTTGGCAAAGCAAAAAAAGGAATGCTTAAATATATAAACCAAAATGATATCACCTCAGGTTCATACCGTGATTTGGGTACTAACGCAAATGTAAATCTGTCAAATGCCGGCGGAATTTTACCGGTCAAAAATTTTACCGGCGGCATGCATAAGAGTGCAGACAAAATATCCGGTGAATATATAAAAAACACATACGACACAAAACATCATACCTGTAAACCATGTTCAATTCTATGCGGTCATAAAGGAACCTTTGATGGTGAAAAACGTGCGGTTCCTGAATATGAAACAACCGGCCTGCTTGGCGCCAATATCGGCATTTTCGATCAAATAAAAATTTCAGAATTTAATGAGATATGCTCAGAAATGGGGATTGATACGATTTCTGCCGGCGGAACAATTGCATGGGCAATGGAAGCGACTGAAAAAGGGCTCATTGAATCAAATTTATTCTTCGGCAAGGCCGATGGTGTTGGTCAGATGCTGAACGATATCGCAACCAGAAAAGGACTGGGCAATGAACTCGCTGAAGGGTCGCGCAGGGCGTCGCAAAAATTCGGCGGCCGGGAATATGCGATTCAGGTTAAAGGGCTGGAGATGGCGGCGTACGATCCCCGGGGATGTTTCGGCCAGGGGTTGGCCTATGCGGTCGCCAACCGTGGTGCCTGCCATCTTTCAACATCTTTGTTTACGTTGGAAGTATATTTTAATATGGCAAGCCCGAAAGCAAAACGCGGCAAGACGACAATGGTGAAGTTTTTTGAAAATGTCTATTCAGCCCTCAACTCCCTGCAAATCTGTCATTTTACTGCATTTGCCGTATTTCTTGAACCGCCCCTTATCAAGTATACACCCACGCCCCTGCTCAAGCTGGCTGTGCAGAATCTTACCCCGGTAGCACTTGCTCTGATGGATTTAAGACTCTGGCCGGCGCTGTGGTCATCCGTCACAGGGATAAAACTCGGCATGCAGGGCTTTAAAAAAGCAGGAGAAAGAATTCACGTGCTTGAACGTTATATGAACACCCGGGAAGGCATTTCGGCAAAAGATGATACGCTGCCGGCACGCTTTCTTGAAGAAGGACGGGATTGTGACAACATGAACCGGACTGTCCCATTGGATAAAATGCTGCATAAATATTATAAAGTCCGCGGTTATAACACAAATGGGATTCCAACGGACAGTCTTCTTGAAGCACTCGACATTGAAAAAAAATAAAAAAATGAGAGTTTAAAATGAGAGTACCGGATTGTTATGAATATTATCTGAAACCAAAAGTTATTTCAGGGAAAAAGGCGCTTGATCATATCGCCTTTGAACTAGGAGGGATGAACGCGAAAAAACCGATCATCATCACATCGAAAAAGCACATCCGTACCAAACTGGATAAAAAAATTATCACCGCGTTCAAAGACTCAGGATTAACCATCGGCGCCATTTACGATGGCGGTCCCGAATATTTAGACCCGAATCTGGCCTACCGCCTTAACCATCTTTTCAGATGGCATAATTGTGATTCCATCATCGCCCTTGGCGGAAAATCGGTTACCGAATACGCAAAGGCATTAAACATTTTTGCCGCCAATAATGGTAAAATTGATATCTTTACAAAAGATACGGATATCATAGCTCCGCTGTATCCCTTTATTATAGTCCCGACAATGGATTCAGACGGATATGAATCGACCAACAGTGTTAGCACCGGTGGGAGACGCTTTAAATCCGAATCACTCTATCCTGATTTGATTGTCATTGACTCCCGGACTACTTCAACAGGTACAACTCAAGACGCGATTGCATCGTCACTCATCGCGCTTGCGCATTCGGTTGAAGCCTATATTTCGAACAACAGCAATCCGATGATGAAATCTTTTGCCCATGCTTCTATTCAGTATATTTTTGAAAATATAGTAAAGGTTGCACAAAATCCGAGGGATAAAAAGGGCGGTATTGCGCTGGTGAATGCGGCTGCTCTTGCCGGAAGCGTCTTCTCAAATTCATCTTCACATCCTGCACATATCCTTGGGACCATTTTGTCAAAAAAAACCGGGAATTATGCGGCAATCATCATGGGTGCGATTTTACCCTGTGTCATGGAACTTCATATGCTGAAAGGTGAATTTGACGGAGAGGATTTTCTGCTTGCGGCCGGCGGGTTCGATATGATGGCGGCAACACCGGTTGAATCACATGGCCTAAAATCCGTAGAGATCGTCCGCACACTGACCGAAAAACTACATGCAGCCACTCAAAATTTCAGCGCTTATAAAATCAGCGAATATATTCTTCGGGAAACCGCGTCAGAAGCAGCATCCTCTCCTGATGTTCATTTTACGGAAGCCGAATGTTTGCTGGTTTTGAAAAATTCCTATAACGGCACACAAATTAAAAAACTGCCGGCTGCAGAAGAAATAATCACCAGGGAAAAAGTATCAGCAAAAGGGGGTAGGAAATGCGTGTAACACAATGTAATGAAATAATACCCGGCAGGAAAATTTTTAAACGGATATACATTGCCATTATGCTTTTTGTTGTTGGAAGGGCAATCCGTGCGGCTGCCGTACATGATAAAATAGTGAAAAAAGAATTTGCGGACCTGCCGGATGATTTTGCATTCAGTCTTGGCGTTTTGCCGAACGGCCCGCACCTGGTAATGGGCAAGGATAAAAAAGGAAAAATAAAATTTCTCGGGATGAATCCGGTGGGAAAAAGAACCACTCTGAAAATGGCAATCAAAAACATTGAAGCCGCCATTCTGGTTTTTACATTTCAGGAATCAACGGCTGTTGCGTTTGCCCACGATCGTTTTGTTGTTGATGGTGATCTTTCGGACGCCCTTGCAGTCGTAAGGATCCTTGACATTGTGGAAGTTTATCTGCTGCCGAAATTTATTGCCGCGATGGCGGTAAAAAGATATCCGGAACACTCAGAGATGTCATTGGCAAGAAAATATATCGGTCGCATCCTCATCTATGCCCGTGTCGTGCTTGGGTTTTAATCATCAAAGAATCGTATACACGGCTTGATGAAATATTGAAAAAAGGAGTTTATCATGTTTATACCCGATTATTATGAATTCTGTGCCCGGGTTAAAACCGTATCAGGGCATACGGTGCTCGAAAAAATCCCATCCTATCTTGAAAAGTTTAATGCGAAAAGGCCGATGATCATTTCCGACAAAGGCGTTTCCGACGCAGGTCTTATTAAACTGGTGACCGGCGCCATCGAAGGTTCAAACGTTAACGTCCAGTCAATTATTGATAATGTACCTGCTGATTCGGATTATAAAATTGTAAATAAAATCACAAAAGAATACCGCCAAAAAAATTGTGATGCCATCATTGCCGTCGGTGGCGGATCACCCATGGACACAGCCAAAGGCGTCAATATTCTTGCATCGCTTGGGGGCAATAATCTTCTTGATTACAAAGGCGCAGGCGCGGTAAAAAAGAAATTAAAACCCCTCATTGCAATCCCTACAACCGCCGGCACCGGGTCGGAAGTGACGCTCGTTGCGGTTATTGCTGATCACGAAAAACAGGTGAAGATGTCATTTACATCGGATTTTCTTCTTCCCGATGTAGCGATACTTGATTCACGCATGACCAAAACACTTCCGCCATTCATTACCGCGCCAACAGCAATGGATGCAATGACGCATGCCATCGAAGCATATACCTGCCTGGCTAAAAATCCATTGAGCGATGCAACCGCATTGACCGCGATTCGCCTCATCAGTGAGAATATTTTGAATGTCGTTAAAAATCCCGACGATCTTGAAGGCAGACTTGCTTTGGCAAACGGCGCCATCCTTGCGGGTATGGCATTCTCAAATTCCATGGTCGGAGTTATCCATAACCTTGGGCACGCAACAGGCGGTGTGTGCGGTGCCCCCCATGGTGTGTGCATGAGTCTTCTTCTGCCATACGGACTGGAATATAATTTTCATAAAACAACGCACCTGACGGCTGAACTGCTTCTGCCGCTTGCCGGCGTGGACGTATATGCCTTAACAAAACCGGAAGACCGTGCTGAAAAAACCATTGCATTTATAAGAAAACTCAACCAAGACCTTCACACCGCAACCGGTGGCAGACATGCCCGTTTTCTTAAAGAAATTTTAGACAGAGACGGCAACATGATGGTCCCACGAGAAAAGCTCCCGGACATTGCCAGGACAGCAATGGGTGACGGCGCTAAAGTATATAATCCGGAAGAGCTTGATTATGATGACAATATGATGGTCCTTGAGCATGCATGGGAGGGCACGCCCCTTGACAGGGAGAAAGTTAAAAAAGGGAAAAAGAAATATATATAACCATCTTTGTCCGGTTAAAAAATATTGAAATTAAACAATAATTGTTACTGAATTGATGATAGGAATTTGGTTTTTGCGAGTCAAGCGGAATTGAATTGGGTTTAGAGATTTGGCATCAATATTTGGGGATTTTGAAGTAAATTAGCGGCCTAAAATAGGTTACTAGGATGTTGTCAGGCAGGAATTATTTTTCTTCACCGTTTTTTCCAGATTCGAAACAGACTTAACCGCTCTTCGCAGCCACGCTCATGACGCGGGAAATGCTAACCCATAATATCCGGTTGATCGGGTACGGTCCATCCAGCATCGTCGATAGGGATACACACAATCTCCGGGGCGTTCGTCTTCGGTGGCGGATCCCGGGCAGTCTCCTCCTCCCATAGTCCCAAGTGCTTAGGATCTTATGGATGACAGGCCCCTCACTAATGAACGAAAGTATCCTCATTTCCGACTGGCATTCCGGACAAATTAAAGGATCGTCTTTCCAGATCTTCTTTATACATTCGCATCAGGTCAGGGACGGCACTTTATTGGGCTGGTATTTTGAAACGTCGATGATATTGACGCTTTCCTTGTTATTTACTTCAGCGGTGTCCTGAGTATGTTTCACCTGTTCCGCTTTCGCCCGCAATCCCCTGAGTTTTTGGATCAATTCGTCTGTGATCTTTCCCTCTTTTCTTAGAAATTTAAAAACCTCTACCCGAAACAGGTCTTCAAGTGGCTTGAGATCTGTTTGCCGCATGACATAAAATGTCCCGGTGTTTCGGAAAAGACCGTCAGTGACGATGGCATGCAGATGGGGATGAAATTTGTGAGGATATTCTTCGAAAGTGTGGATGGCCATCACCACACCGGGAACCCCGTTCTTCAAACCAACCACTTCCCGTAGAAATGTTAAAAGGCTCCGGTATGCACACTGGCAGAGGCCGGTCAGCAGGGAGCGGTCATACTTGAAATAGATACGCAGCATGATAGGAATACTAAAAACGTACTGCCGATGAGGAACCCGGGTAGAAAACATTTTTGTTCAGGTGATGCCCGAAAACAATGGCACGTTTAGCCATGCATGATCCGCAGATACACCTTTTTTTACATGAGAACGACAAGATCTGTTCGTTACCGCAGTTGGGACAGCGAATTCTGGCAAATCCCTGTTTCAGGTCCACGCATTTGAGAAAGGCACGAACCGATTCGCCAATAACGGCCTGGAAAAAACCAAACCGCTTCTCTAATTTCTCATCGTACACATCTTCAAACGCCTGGTAACAGCGACTGAAGATGTGCCACAAGGGAGATACTTTCCGGTCCCTGGGTGCATATACCGGGTGGTAATTACCACTGAAACCGGTACCAACTTACCAGCCAAACCGGTTTTGTCCTACCTCTGATTCCGGTTACGTCTTACCATTCTTAATTCGGTTATCCCCGTCAGCAAAACTTCATCCTTCCTTGTCTTCAGCAGTTATTAATCAGTTACCAGAAAAAACCCTACATTTTTGACGAAGCCGCTTGACCTCATTCCAGCTGTTATGGCCATTAAACAATCTTCCTTTCTTTTTAAAATCAAACATTACAAGGAGATTAAATGGCAAGAAAACGAAAAAAGGAAATCACAGCTCAAAAGCTTCGTGAGATTTTGCGCCTCGGTATGGAACACCAAATGGGATACCGCGAAATATCCCGGAGTTGTTCTGTATCTCACGTAACGGCAAGAGCATATCTGAAACAGGTAAGAAACGCCGGCCTAACGTGGGATGATGTATCATCATTGGAAGAAGCAAAGCTTCGGCAGTTGGTTCAAGGCGCTCATAGTGCAGGCATAAAACGGTCGAGGCCTGAACCCGATTGGTCGTACATCCACAAGGAGCTGAAAAAGAAGGGAGTTACGCTTCAGCTGCTGTGGGAGGAATACAAAGAGCAGCATCCCGATGGATACCAGTCAAGCCAGTTCGGTGATCTTTACCGGAAATGGAAAAGTACCATCAATCCTTGGATGCGGCAGGATCACAAAGCAGGGGATAAGCTATTCGTCGATTATTCGGGGCAGACCGTCCCGATTCACAGTCAAAAGACCGGCAAGGTGTATCAGGCTCAAATCTTTGTCGCAGTGCTGGGCATGAGCAACTACACCTATGCTGAAGCCACCTGGGATCAAACATTGCAGAGCTGGATCAGCTCCCATGTCAATGCATTCGAATACTATGAAGGTGTTGCCCGCCTGCTGGTCCCCGACAATCTCAAATCCGCGGTATCAAAAGCAAATCGATACGATCCGGATATCAACCCCACCTATTACGAAATGGCATCCCACTATGGGACGGCTATACTGCCAGCCCGCGTGAGAAAGCCAAAAGATAAGGCGAAGGCCGAAGTGGGCGTTCAAATTGTACAGCGCTGGATCCTGGCTGCATTGAGAAACAGGACGTTCTTCAGCCTGCATCAGCTCAATCAGGAGATTGGCATCCTGCTGGAGAAGATGAACGAAAAGCCGTTCAAGAAGCTGCCCGGTTCTCGCCTCTCCTGGTTCCGAGCGGATGAAAAAGCAGTGCTGCTACCGCTGCCGGAAGCGCGTTTTGAGATTGCCGAATGGAAAAATGCAAAGGTTAACATCGATTATCATATCGAGCTCGATCGGCACTATTACAGCGTACCCTACCAACATATCCACAAGGAGGTGCGGATCCGCCACACAAAGGATATTGTGGAGATCTTTTTAAAGGTAAAAAGAATCGCTTCACACCGAAAAGAACGTTTCGCTGGCGGACACACCACCATAAAAGAACACATGCCAACCGGGCACCGTGAACACATGGAGTGGAGCCCCTCTCGAATTCTCAAGTGGGCGGCAAAGATTGGAGAAGCAACCACCAGTGTTGTCCAGATGATCATGCATTCCCGCAAACATCCCGAACAGGGATACCGGCCTTGTCTGGGGATCTTGCGTCTGGGAAAACATTATGGGGAGGAGCGCCTGGAATCCGCCTGCAGAAGAGCTGTGGAATATGAGGAGTACCGGTACAAATATATCCGGACAATCCTGGAAAAAGGGTTGGATAAACAGAATGCACAATTACCCGATACCCAACCCCAACTCAATCATCGAAATGTCCGTGGAGGGACATATTTTAAATAAAACACGACAGTTAAACTGATCATAATGGAGAAACAAGATGTTGAAAACACCAACCATGGAAAAACTGCAAAACCTGAAGCTCAACGGAATGCTCAGGGGGCTTGAGGAACAGAACGCATCATCGGAATACAAATCACTCAGCTTTGAGGAAAGGCTCGGACTCTTAGTTGACCGAGAAAGCATAGAGAGGGAAAACCGTCGCCTAATAACAAGGCTGAAACAGGCAAAACTGAGACAAACTGCCTGTTTTGAGGACATAGATTATCGCCACCCAAGAGAGCTCGATAAATCATTGATGCTGTCCCTTGGGACCTGCGGGTGGATAAAAGAACATCAAAACATCCTCATTACAGGTCCAACCGGGGTTGGGAAAAGTTTTTTGGCCTAAGTCTCTTCAGGCAGCACTAAGCCACCCCCAGAGTTAACCAATTGAAGTTCTTCCATAATTTTTCCTCCTAAAAATTCAACGATTGCTGCAGAAAAACTACCCAATCGCGATCTAATGTTTCTAGATTGTTTACCTCGAATGAATAAGCCGCACAAAGCAGCTCATACTTACCAATATCTATACTCGCAGCGGCAAAAATACTCCGTGCCGTCTCATGAATACCTGGGTTATAATATCGAGATCTGTATGAAGCATTACAGATAGATATGCCTAGGCAGTCATTGAACTTAAACCATTAAACTGGAGAAATAAATGGAAACTACTGTTGTGACGAGTAAGCAGGTGAGACAACGTCTCGGAACGTATCTTTTGGACCTGAAATATAAGTCCGAAGATGTCATCTGTGTTGAAAAAGTCGGAAGCGATGATTATGTCGCAGTACTTTGCAATGCTCAGTTCCTTCGGGATCAAGGCGTTGATATTCCCCAAATAAGTAATCCCAAGAAAAGGTTGAAGTGAAGAAAAAGAAGTAGTCAATACTGGCGGGAGCAATCCCGTCAATTTTTATTGGAGGAATAATGAAACTGATAACAGAAGCGTTCGAGGAAATATTTAATTACAGGCGTTCATAACATTTTTCATTATGTGTTTGGAGGTTGAATAAATTCTCAACTTAGTACCCTTCAGAGCTTTACACCAGCATTTGTAATCTTTTTCTCCACCTAATCTCTTTGGTTGGCCGTTATAAACCCAAAAGGCAACTTGTTGGTTCTTGAATTTTGTGTCATCAGTGTTCCGTTTTTTTGGTGATCTGCTTCTCTCATGCTCTGCAATTGAATCAACCAATATTTTTGCTGGAGTTGAATTCAGTTCATTCATCTCACAAGAAACGTCTTTAATCTCGACAATGACTCTTGCTTCATATCCTTTATTTCTCGCTATTTTACTGTAGGCATTCAATTTATCAATATATTCCTTTAGCTTCGGTATATGCTGCTGTGCGCGGTCACCCAAATTTATTTTTTCTAGACTATCGGCAGATACATTTCTAACTCTCAATTTTTTAAAGCACTTTTTTTCATCATGGAAAAATGGCTTACAGATATCTTTATTGTCACCTTCAAAAGGTACTGTTGCGTTATCTCCCATAAAAACCCTTCCATCTCTCCCTCCATGATAGACAACAAGCTGTCCTTTACTAGCTTCACGCACATCAAATTCTAAGAATCGAAACTTATCCACATCCTCCTGAAGCGCATTAATACCATCTCCCTTTGGACCAACAAGTCCAACTTTTAAGCACTCAATTGTGTTTTCCTGAATATCCTCATATTCTTTATGTTCACATCCACCTCTGTGTCCCCAATAACCTTTAGTTTTTCGTTCTTTCATCGTAACTGAACATTGGTCATTAGCAAAAACAGTAATATAAGATAGCATTGCCAATAAAATTATTAATAAAAGGGGGCGCATATCTTCTTCTCAATTTATTCAATAGGTTGATTAAAACAGTTCTTAAATATTATGGCTCAGTTTTGCGGAGTGATTAGCTTTTTGATGGGATATCATGTAAGTTACTCCAAAATCGATCATGGTGATCTGTCAGTGGATCTGGATGGGTAAGTGTGAGTTAGGATTTGGATTAATTGTATTTACCTTCTCCATCCCTTAAATATGCTTGATAACATTTAAACCTACTGGTAACACTAGATCTAGATTCGCAATCACTAATCCAAGGACGCAAATAATCAGCTGTTTCGGTATCATCCATTTCAATAAAATGTTTTATTAATGCTTTTACTCCTGATGACAAACATCTCAGAAATTTGTCATGCCCTTTATCTATTCTACTGAAACTGGCATATCCCTCTTTACAGGCAAAATATAAAGCACTACCAAGATCTTCATCGACTTCTGTTCCTTCTTTTGCTCTGTAATAACATCTGTTCTCGCCTCCACATACAGGTTTAATATGTTTTAAAAAAGTTTCAGCTTCTTTTTGAGGAAGAGCAGCATTTGTACTCGAAATAAATCCAAAAGAAATTAGAACTAAAAATAGTAAAACGTTTTTCATTTTAACTCCCGCTTAACTGTTTGATGGAACACCATGTAAGTAACTCCAAAATTTAAACTGTTCATTAGCCTGGAAAACTGAATGGCGAAGTGAGAGTCAGAAATTTAATATCGCTTCTTGGTTTTTTCAACAACGACATGAGCGGCGGATTAATTGCAGCGAAACCTGGCAGAATCCATGCGCATGTTTAACTAAGCCGTTGGCGCGACAGTTTCATTTGATTCTGTATCTCAATTGGCGTAACTCCATAAATCCCATCCAGGCTTTAAACCCAAACTGGTGAATGATTCAAAACTCTGAGAGTTTCCCGTTGAATAGCCTCAGTTTGTAGTCCATACTGGCTGCTAAACCATCATGGTGCGTCACCAAAATCAGAGTTGTTTTCTGTTTGCGACAGATATCCAGGAGTAATGACCCCACTGATTCACCTGTCTTGTTGTCCAGATTTCCTGTTGGCTCATCCGCAAGAATGATACTAGGAGAATTGATTAAAGCTCTGGCGATAGCAACTCGTTGTTGCTCCCCGCCCGAAAGCTGACTTGGTTTGTGGGCTGAACGTGCCTTTAGACCGACTTTTTCAAGAAGTATCTCAGCCTTTTTGAGACATTGCTCTTTGGTTACCCCGGCAATCATGGCAGGGATGAAAATGTTCTCTAGCGCTGTAAAATCTGGCAATAGATGATGTGCCTGAAAAATAAATCCTATATGGCGATTCCGCCAGTCGGAGAGAGCGTCCGGATCGTACCGGTTAATATTCTCCACAAGAAAGCAGACATCACCAGACGTCGGGTGATCCAAACCACCCAGTAGGTTTAGCAAGGTACTTTTGCCGCTACCAGAGCTTCCAACAACGGAAACACTCATATTTCTGCGAAAACCAAAGTCAATTTCCTTCAATATCTCCAGTTCCTGCCCATTACCATCAATGAAATGCTTGCAGAGCTTGTCAATTGTAATGATTGTTTCCATCTTTATTTGTTTCGCATCCCTTCAACAGGGTCCAATTTTGACGCGTTCATGGAAGGAATGATCGTGACGAAGAAGCAGATTGTTAGTGAGGCTGCTGTAATGAGGAATATTTGCCAAATCTCGATATGTATCGGGATTCGGTTCCCCACATAGACCCCGGGTGCAATATCGATGATATCAAAACGACTGATCACCCAACATGCAATGAGGCCAAGCACCACTCCAGTCATTGTCCCAGTAAAGCCGATTAAGGCCCCTTGAATGACAAAAACCTTTCGAATAGAGCTGTTTTTTGCTCCCATAGCCTTTAAAATGGCAATATCTTTTCTTTTCTCAACCACCAGCATGATCAGAGAGCTGACGGTTAGAAACGAGGCCAAAAGAATAATCAGCATTAAAATGATACTCAGTGCCACTCGCTGCACCTGAAATTGCAGAAATACTTCTTTGTTGTTTTCTATCCAGGTGTTAAAATAGTATGGGGAGCCAATCTTTTTGCTAAGTTTATCCTTATACGCTTTTGCTTTTTCGCCGTCTTCAATACTAATGGCGAGACCACTGATATGCTCCTGCATCTGAAATATTTTTTGGGCGATCTTGATATCGATGAAGGAAACCACATTATCATAACCAAGTATGCCGGATTCGTAAAAACCGACTACTTTAAAACGCCTAGAGAGAGGAATCTTGCCCATGGGTGACATTCGAGATTCTAGTGACATAAGTGTCACAAAATCATTGATCTTCACTTCGAGATTATGAGCCAGTTGCGAACCAACAATGATTCCGGTAATTTCAGTCTGGCGCAGATTACCGTTTATATCTTTGATCAACTCCAGATGGGGTTCCAATTGACCGAGTATCATTTGCGCTTTTCGTAATTCGGATTTGGCAATAACTCTGTTGGGGTTAGAGTTGTCCCTCTTATTCACAAAGGATTCAGTTCTAATATAAAAATTGATAGGTCCAACGTCTGCTTCCCTGCGAACATCGATTCCCTTGATAACAGTTCCACCCGGTTTTTTAGGTCCCATGATAAATCCTGCGTGAGTCGTGAATGGAGCATAGGCCTTAATCTCCACCGTCTCTTTTATGAGATCGATCAGCTGATTAGCAGTACCCAAGGGGAAATCAGCCCTAGAAAAAACGTTCAGATCACTCTCAGCACCTCTAAGCGCTTCCCGCAGCTCTTTTTCCATGCCGTTCATCGTGGAAAGAGTAGTAATTAAAACCAACACACCCAAAGCGACACCACCTACGGCAATCCTGCTTATGATAGAGATAGACCGATCTTTGCTAGAACCGTAAAGATACCGTCGGGCCAGAAATAGCTCAAATTTCACAATTGACTCTTGATTTATAAACAGCTCTGAAACGCGCCGAAATTATGCTTAATAAGTAGACAACATATGTCATTTAAAACCTTTAGAAATAATCATTTTATGTTTCAACAGTAGATAGTCTGTGCAGCTCGAATAAGCTCGGCTGTCTCCGCCATATTTTACGTGAGACGTTTTGTCTTAACTCTCATTCAACCGTTTGATGGAACAAGTTGTAGGTAACTCCAATTACCTAGTTCTTACTTTCCCAGGTTACTAAGATCTTACTTAGCAGATCCTCATCTAACGAGAACCCAGCTTGATATTAGGTCATTGATCAATGTGGAAAAATATCCGGTTATTCAATTTAAAAGGCAGGAACACTTTTACAGATTATTACTTAAAAATCAATAGTCAGCAGTTGTGGTATTGTTTTGGAGAAGTAGTACAAAATTTCTTTCGAGAAATATTTTCAAAAAAAATTCAGCCCATTTCGTCAGCCCGGTTTAGCCCATTCCCTAGTGACAATAAACGCACTACCAGTAACTTCCGGGATACACGAATCTTCAGACAAAATTCTCAGTAAACAAAGAAATAACTATGATTTGATGAAGTTAAAGCAAATGGCAGGGCTGATATGGAAGGTATTGGGGGTAAAATGGTGGAAATTCTAAATTTTTCCCCTATTATCAGGGATAAAATGCTCTTAGTTTGGCAGGAGTTTTACTTTATCAAGATTCAATAATCGCTTATCTGATGTGATCAGCGTCAGGTCAAAAACTAAAGCAGAGGCAGCAATAAATCTATCCGCAGGATCTTGATGAGGTAAATTCAATTTTCTACTTTGAATAGCAACTTCATGATTCAAATTTGCCTCCTTAAACGGTATTTTAGAAAACACTTCTTTGATCCAGTCAGCTGGACTGGGTGAAGCCAACTCAATTTTTTTCTTTTCGGCTAGAATGATTATTTCCCAAGTCGTGACAGGTGAGAGCCACAATTCGTTCGACATTTCATTTAAATGGTCCTGGACTTCTTTGGTTAGCTGATTGGGTTCAAGCAAGCTCCATAAAAGAATATGAGTATCGAGTAAAAATTTCATTCCGATAGAACCTCCCAATCGGAATCATCAATTACAGGATCAATAATGTCACCGACTATTTTCCCTTGATCCTTAAACATTCCTATCCAGGATACCTTTTTTGGGGGCAGAGGTGGTGGTGTCACGACTGCAATAGGATCCCCTCTTTTTGTAACTAAGACAGCATTCCCGGTTTTGTTAACTCTTTCCAGTACTTTTAAACAAGTTGCTTTGAACTCCGAAATAGCGATACTTTCCTGTTCTTTTTCCATCTATCCCCTGATGATTTAGTCATTGTCTGTTAATAAATATTACTATAGTCAACATAGAAACCTTTTAGACTCACTACTCTTCTATAAATCTGCCATTGGTTTTCTGTATCATTGTAATAAAAACACATCATTCTCAAAAAAATTGAAGTTGATTCTTTCTCTACAGCCCAATGAGTCCTGGACTGAATAGGGTCACCTAATATAAGAGATTGGTTACAGAAGCTGAAGCTCTATGGAGGAAATGCTTTTCGGCTTTAACTGCAATTACTTACAAGGGGAGTGGCTCATGGCAGAGAAATGCGATGTGTTAATTATTGGGGCAGGGACTGCAGGTGTTTATTTTGGTTTGCAGATGGCTAAACAGGGATATTCTGTGGTGATCGTGGAGAGGCACCAGCGTGAAAACGTGGGGAAACGTCTGGATATTTTTCATATTGATAGCGATAAGTTCTTCAAATTCGGTGTTCCTGTCCCGGTGGAAGGAGATCCTGATTTTTGCTGTATTCTGGAGGAGGGGACCAGTTTTTCCCCCGCAGGAAAATATCCCAAGATTGTCAAATACCCGTTTCATGTGCTGCGGTTGACCCCGTTTCTGCAGCGGATGTTTAAGCTGGCAGAATCCCATGGCGTGAAGTTTGAGTTTAAAACTGAATTTATTGAACTAACCTACACGGACGGAAAGATCAGCGGTGCCCTGGTGAAGCAGGGAGAGAAACGGATCACGTATCAATCCAAACTGGTGGTTGATGCCTCCGGAATTAAAGCCATGGTCAGGACTACCCTGCCGCAGGACTACGGTGTGGAGAATTTCTCCATCCAGCCCGATGAAAAGTTCTATGTGGTGTTGAGATACATTATCTGGGAAGACAGTCAAAAACCAAGAACCCTGACCACGGAAGGCTGGACCTTCTACAAAACCTGGCTTGCGCCTTCTTACCACGAAAAGGGGGCTATTATCGGGGTCGGGGCGACGGGCTCCTTCGAGCATGCGGAAGAAGTGTTGGAGGACTTTTTCAATACCATTGAATTGCCACTCTACAAAGTTGATCACATGGAGCGGGGAGTGACCCCTTATCGCCGTCCACCCTATTCTTTCGTAGGGGACGGATTTCTCTGCCTGGGAGACAGTGCCTGCATCACCAAACCTTTTTCCGGAGAAGGAATCACCGCATCCTGGACTCTCTGCCAGATTGCGGCGGAGGTGGCAGGGGAAGCCTTGCAAAGGGGTGATCGTCTCAGTCAAGAATCTCTCTGGGAGATCAACGTCCGCTATATTAAAGACCAGGGGGCTAAGTTTGCCGGGATTCTGGCAACTATCCCCTCAGCGGCCAATACGACTAAAAAGGAAAACAGCTACCTGTTCAGAAAAGATGTGATTTTCTCAGAAGAGGATCTGACCGATATGAACAGGGAATTTGAGATGCACCTGACCACCGCCAAAATTCTGAAGATGTTTGGTGTTATTATTCTCGGCCTGTTCACCAGAAATTATTCCTTCTCCAGTCTGAAAGCCCTGCTTAAGTCGGTTGTGGTTTCTGGCAAAATCAGGTCTCACTACGCAGCCTTTCCATCTTCCTCCGAATCGTTCAAGTCCTGGTCTGATACCGCAGAACAATTATGGGAACAGGCCGGGGTGAAGATGCAATAAAGGTGGAAACCATGTCTGCTGAATCATTTGCAATAGAACTTCTTAACATCTCCGGGTTTTCTTATGAAGAGTGCCTCCCCGCGAGTTCGCTGCAGGGGATATGCTTGGAAATCAAGACCAGAATAACCTGGCTGTGATGATGTGCAGTCTTGATGAAGTCCTCATTGCCAGTCCTGCGAAGGATCAGCTTGTCCTCATGCACACGGCGCAGCTGGGGAACGGGTCTAGGAAAAAGCGGGGCAAGGTTCCCTGTCCGATACCGACTACCTGATTGCAGGTCCTTCGGGGGCTGGATATATTGTCCCGCCTTTGTCTCCAGATCCGGAAAGCTACCTGAAGGAGAGTGCAAAGGTCTGCCGGCAGGCGGATATAAAAACCTTCACGTCCGATATTGGCGATCCCTCGGATAGGGTAATCCGGGAACATGATAAAGTTGCGGAAGACTTTATCGGATTCATGGGCGGTTATGTGCATTTTGGGAGAATTCCCATCCTGTTATCCGGTGATCGTGCATTCGTGGCGAATGCCTGGCCTCCCCTGGATAATGTGGGGGACAGTTCCGAGGATACCTTGGCCGGAGTCATGAAACTGTCAGAACAACCGGGACCGACCCCAAGGTTTATCGGGGTTCATCTCTTTGCTTACCGTACCACGATTACGGATGTCTTTAACTTTGTGCAGTCACTGGATCAGGATAAGATCAAGGTGGTCAAGGCAGATGAGTTTCTTCTGGCTGCCGAACAGCATCTCAGACAAAGCGCTGATTGATTCACAACTGCTCCTTTTCAACCCAGCATTTGAGCTGAATTATTACTTTCAAAAAAAGGTGAGGAATGAAATCAGAGTCCAGTCATACGCTCAACATCTCAACCAAGATTTATTATATGTTCGGTGATATCGGTGTTTCCATGTGCGTTGCCACTGTCGCCTTTTTCATGCTGTTCTTCTATTCTGATGTTGCCCGTATAGATCCGGCAGTGGTAGGAACCATGCTCCTGCTGGGGAAGATCTGGGATGCTATCAATGATCCCCTCTTCGGCTGGATATCGGATCGGACAAAATCCAAATATGGACGCCGCAAGGTTTACCTGCTTTATGGCACCATTCCCCTGGGAATCTCATTTGCGCTGCTCTGGCATATTCCAGAAGGCTTGTCTGGTTCCCTGGCAATTGCCTGGCTACTGGTGACCTTTTTTCTCTATTTCAGCTTCATGACGGTGGTCAGCGTTTCCTACTACGCCATGACACCTGAGCTGACCCGGGATTATGATGAAAGAACCAGCCTGACCACCTTCCGCATGGTAGGAGGTAGCATCGGTTATATGGCAGGAGCCGCCTTTCCGCCCCTGATTGCCGGTCTGTTCATGACTTCAAAAATCGGTTGGACGATGGTGGGTGTCTTGTTCGCCGGCTTTGCAGTGCTTTGTATCTATATCACCGCGTTTGGCGTAAAACAGGATAAGGAGCAGGAAGCGCCTCCTTCAGAGATGCCGGCTTTAAAATCCATCTTTATCTGTTTTAAAAACAAGCCGTACAACTATCTGTTGATCCAGGGGGGTATCACTGGTATGAGCTTCATGCTGGCCATGTCCTATATGGCTTTTTTCCTTGCCTACCAGTTAGATATGAAAGCCGAAATTCCCCTGGTGATGACTGTCTTCCTGTCAACTATCCTGGTGTTTCTCTTTTTCTGGAAATGGGTTGCAGACCGGTGGGAAAAAGGACCGACCTACGCACTGGGACTGTTTATCGCCTTCACCGCACTGGCGTGCACCTTTTTTCTTCCCCAGGGAAAGGGGATTCATATCTACATCATTGTCATCATCTCCGGTTTTGGGATGTCCGCCCAATGGGTGCTTCCCTGGTCGATCCTGCCCGATGTGGTAGAATATGATGAAGTGCTCACAGGGGAGCGACGCGAAGGAATGTATTATGGTTTGAAGGGATTGATCGGAAAGATCTCCGACGCACTGGGACTTTTTGTAGGCGGCTGGGTGCTGAAGCTGTTTGGCTTTGTACCAGAAGCTGTTCAGAGCAGTGAAGCACTTTTCGGAATCAGGCTGTTTTTCGGTCCCATCCCAGCCTTGCTGATCATCATCAGCCTGCCCCTTTTGATCTGGTTTCCCATCACCCGCAAGAAACACGCGGAAATCCTGAAACAGCTGGAGAAAAAGCCTTCAGTGGATTAACCGTATGTGATTTAGGGAAGTTTTTACGATCTTGGCCTTTTTTCATCTTGCCTTGGTAGATCACCCCTGGCGTTTCTCATAAGCGTATCAGCAACGCGCTTTAAATACATTTCGCATGATATACTGGGCAATGGCTCCCCTACCATTTGTATCTGCCTTTTGCGGTCACTGGCCTGGGACCACTGCGTATGATGCCAGGCTGTCTGAGGGCTTAATAAAAACAGTCAACACTGCTGCCAGAATCGGTACCAGCGCTAAAAGCCAGAATGTCTGGGCGAGTCCGTACGTGTCTGCCAAATAACCTGAAAGTGCACTTCCCAGCCCTCCTGTACCGAAAGAAAGTCCAAGCATCAGACCAGATGCTAGGCCAAGATGCTTCGGCAGCAGTTCCTGCGCCAGAACAATGGTAACTGAGAATGAAGCCAATAGCGCAGCACCGGAAGCAGCGGCCAATATCCAAAGCAGAGGGCCTTGAAAATAGATCATCATCACGGCTACAACTGGATAGAGAAGAGAACTGTATACGATGATGCTCTTGCGTCCGAATCGATCTGACAAATGGCCGCCATAAAGACCTGCCAATGCACCACTGGCCAGAAAGACGGTTAATATCATGCTGCCTGTCTTCAACTCAATTCCCTGACCTTGAAAAAACAGGGGTAGAAAGGTAATGAAGCTCATATACACCCAGGAGCGAAGCGTTACAATAAGGCACAAAGCCGTTAGCGAACGCCAGGGTATGCCAATCTTGGATTCAGTGGAGTGATCCTTTTTTTCTTTTTTAGCCGGCTCCCGCCGCAGGGCGTCCCCGGGATAAAAAATAAGCAACAGAAACAACAGAGCACAAGCAGGAAGTAACCCCATGGTCGCATGCAGGCCGAAACCCAGAACCAGAAAACCGCCGATAATTGGACCAATAGCAAATCCGAGGTTGCCTCCCATTGAAAAGATCGCGGTTCCCAGACCTTTCTTGTCTCCGCTCAACAGATAGACAGTCATCATAGCCCTGGGATGAAAAGCAGCGGTTCCCAGACCGGCCAACCCTACCAGAATAACCACAACCAGATAGTTCGGGGACCATCCCAAAAGCCCCATGGTTGCTGCTGTCCACAAAAGCCCGACCGGAATAAACCAGGCAGTGTTAAATCGATCTGAGATGAATCCGAAAATAGGCTGAATAACTGACGAGGTCAGGTTTAGGACCATCATCACGAGTCCCACCTGAAAATAGTTCAAGTCAAACAGTTCTTTCTGTTTGGTCAACACAACCGGCAGAATTCCCTGGGAAGCATCTACAAAAAGATGTCCTACAAAAAGCAGTAATATGGGAAGTTTTTCCATTCAAACCATCCTTGGCATTTGAGCGATTGAATTGATTAATATGAAATGATAGGAAATTGGTTACTTGAAGTCAAGAATTGTTACATTCATTGGATAACAGGATCCGTTTCTCCTGAACATTCTTGAAGTCGAAACTGGGATTATCCGGTTTGTCACATCCGCAGTTTGGTAGTGGATTCAGTGGCCCGCTGATCACAGGCCGCTTGATACTTGTAGACTATCCGCCAAAGGATTCTTCTGAAATTTCAACAACCGCATCGCTGCCTTCCATGATGGCATTCACGCGACCCGCTGTGACCGGCAGGATGTTGCTGATGAAAAAGTCAGCACTCTTGATCAGTCCTTCATAATAGGCAACATCCTTCTTCTTGGGCTTGCCTTCCAGTTTCTGTGAAGCGACCCGAGCACGCCACAACAGCATCCAGGACATAATAACATCCCCCATCACATCCATAAAAGGGTAGCTGTTGGCAAAAGCGGTCATTATCTTGGCGGACATGGCCGTTTTCCCCATGTGCATGGCCAGGCTTGCAAACATGTTCACAGCCTCCTCAAACTTGACAGCAAACTTGTTCAAACCTGCAATCTCCTTGGCCTCAGCAGTCGTTTTCTGCATTTCGCTGATAAAATCCATCATAGTCCGGCCTTCGTTCATACCCAGTTTCCGTCCCAGCAGGTCCATGGACTGAATACCGTTGGTTCCTTCATAAATGGCAGTAATTCGACAATCCCGGTAAAGCTGTTCAACGGGATACTCCTTCGTATACCCATAGCCACCAAAGATCTGAATCCCCAGGGAACAGACATCCAGGGAGCGATCAGTGACATAACCCTTTGCAATTGGAATCAGCAGGTCGACCAATCCCTGGTATCTGGCTTTCTCTTTCTCGTCAGCAGCAATGACCTCCATATCCGTCAGATAGCCGACATAATACAGGAGGCTTCGCATACCCTCTGTATAAGCTTTCATTGTGAGCAACATGCGCCGGATGTCCGGATGCTGAATAATAGGTACTGCGGGCGCATCAGCGTCCAGCATCTGCATGAGATTTTTTCCCTGAACCCGTTCTTTAGCATAATCCAGGGCAGTCAGGTAGGAAGCGCTGGCACAGCTTTGACCCTGCATACCAACCAGCAGGCGTGCTTCATTCATCATCAGGAACATGGCCCGCATGCCCTTGTTTTCTTCTCCCAGGAGGGTTCCACGGCATTTGCCCTTGCCGCCGAGTGTTAAAGAACAGGTGGAGTTGCCATGAATACCCATTTTATGTTCGATACCGGTACAGACAACATCATTAAACTCTCCTAGGCTGCCGTCATCATTCACCCGGAATTTGGGAACCAGAAAGAGGGAGATCCCTTTGGTACCAGCCGGTGCACCTTCGATACGCGCCAGAACCGGGTGGATGATGTTATCAGTCAGATCGTGCTCACCACCGGAGATGAAGATCTTGCTTCCGCTAATTGAATAGGTGCCATCATCGTTTTTGACAGCTGTAGTGGTTAACAATCCCACATCCGACCCGGCCTCGGGCTCGGTCAGGAGCATGGTGCCGGTCCATTCACCCGTATACATCTTCTTGAGAAACAGTTCCTTCTGCTTGTCCGTACCAAATGTATCGACCAGCAGCCCTGCGCCATGGGTCAGGCCAGGATACATCATCAGTGGGTAGTTGGCGCCATTAAAATATTCACCAGCTGCCAGTGCTACTGTTCTGGGCATTCCCTGACCACCCCATTCGGGGTCTTCAGTCATGGCCACCCATTCTCCCTCTGCCAGCAAATTGTATACCTTGTGGAAGGACTCAGGAACCTTGACCTCGCCGCTGTTGAATTCGCAGCCGATGCTGTCACCCTCTTCCTGGGTGGGCAGGATTTCCTTGATTGCCAGATTTCGCGCCTCGGATATAACCAGATCAATGGTTTTCTTGTTGAAATCTTCATAGTATTCGTTTTCGCTGATTTTTTCGATCTCCAACTGCTCGTGAAGAACAAAATCCACATCACGACGATCTGCTATTTTCTGAGCCATGATTCATTCTCCTATATTACTGGTTTTCTGTTTGATAATAAATGCGAACTGCCGATACCTCTGATAAACAGGTCAACAAGAGGCTGGGCCATGGAAGAGAGATCATATTCAGTCTCGGAATGAAGCCAGGTACTGATTACCTCATCTACCGCCCCGATGATAAAGCGCTTGACCAGAGCCACATACAGGTCTCTTCGCATGCTCCCCTCTGCCTGCCCCTGGTCTACAATTTCCGAAACAATATCCAGATACATCTTCGATATATCTTTGATCTGTTCCCCTGCCGTACGATGATGCTGGTGAGTCTCGATCTGGTATACCATGGCCATGTCCCGGTCCTGCTGGAATTCAGCCAGATGAATGTGAATCAGGTTGGACAGCTTCTCATGAGCATTGACACCCTTCTCTACTTTAGCTCTGAATTTCTCGAAAACCTGCTTGGCCTTTTGGTTCCAAAACTGAATCAGAATATCGTCTTTGCTTTTAAAATAGAGATAGATTGTTCCATCCGCAACACCTGCTTCCTGGGCAATCTGAGAGATAGTGGCCTGTTGAAAGCCGTTCTTGGCAAACACCCGAACCGCTGACTCAAGAATCTGATGATATTTGTCTTTTTTTTCTTTCATGGCAGAGTGTGGCCCAAGCGTTGTGTTAATGAACGTATATTCATTATTATAAAATGACAATCATTTGTCAACCAAATTCATACATGGACAAGCCATGGAGACCATCCACAATATAAGTTATTGATTAATTGTTATATTAATGTCCATTACGATTTCAATTTTCTGTTTCCACCGGCTGAAGGACTGGAAATCCTGCTTCATCCACAACATGAATGAAGAATCATCACCAAATAGTGGAAATTTCCTTTTTGGTATTACACAAAATATGTGGACCTCTAAAGAACTTTCATATGCGATAACCTCATCTCTTGCGTTCCAAAACTCAGTCAATCCATTGAATTCATGTTATGTCTGCATGGGATCCGTAGATTTCCAGTCTTCGCGATCACACTCATGACACGGTAAAGTTAAGCTTCAAAGTCCGGCTCGTCGGGATAACCCCACCCAGCATCTTCTATAGGGATCCACACAATCTCAGGGGCGTGCGGCTTCGTTGGTGATCTTGCAATGGACCAAAAGACATGGTTTAAAAAACAAGTTGATGCATACAATTCCCTGGATGAAGCAGAATTTCAGAACGTACGTTTTGATCTGGTAAATGATATCTGGCAACATATTTACAGCGGTGCCATCGATTCGGTCTGGGTTCCTGATTTTCATAATAAGAGCAGTGCAATGGGGAAACCGATCTGTATATCCGACGAAAACAACATTGATTATCAGAATTTTTATGTATTGCTTTTTATCAAACAAGCTTTTCAGGGGGGACTGGATCCGAGGATTCTTGCTATTCAACGACCCAATTCAATGGAATCGCACTATTGTTTCTGAATAATTCCATTTCATGCCTCAGATTTAAGATCATTCAGCAACTCGATTTATCGTTAAATCGTAATCGGCTAATGTCACGGTTGAACCATCCTCATTAAAGAAGATATTGAGGACATCAGTAGGAGGAATAGATGAATCGTTATCATCATCAAAACCACCACATCCATTTTGAATATGACTGGTTATCGTAAGTGTACTATTGTCACTGCTATAAGTGCCTACTTCAAGATCTGGCAATCCATCCGGGTGATTGGAGCAGTCAGTGTATTGGACATAATATCCGTTGCTATAAAAAGTTATATTTGATGGATTGGATGAATCGAAATTGTCTCCGATAGTCCAGCTACCAACAATCAGTGAATAGTCGCTTGCAACTCGATTTATCGTAAAATCATAATCGGTTAATGTCACGGTTGAACCAATCTCATTAAAGGAGATATTGAGAGCATCAGCAGGAGGAATAGATGAATCGTCATCATCATCAAAACCACCACATCCATTTTGAATATGACTGGTTATCGTAAGTGTACTATTGTCATTGGTATAGGTCCCTATTTCGAGATCTGGCAATCCATCTGGGTGATTGGAGCAGTCAGTGTATTGGACATAGTATCCGTTGCTATAAAAAGTTATATTCGATGGATTGGATGAATCGAAATTGTCTCCGATAGTCCAGCTACCAACCATTGATGTTCTCTTTATTTCTGAAATCGTATCATCCAGGTGCGATACGGCATTTGCTTCGCTGACTTGGGTCAAGGTAATGTCGTGCGTCTCTGAAAGGTCTGAAATTATCGTACCGAAATCGGATTCAAAATCCGATGTTGAGGACGTCAAATCCAGGGTTTCATCTTCAAGTGCAGTTGTCGTAGCAGCAGAAATGCTAATTCCATTCGTCGGATCTCCATCACTATCAAAGGTCTGCAGCAAACAGGCGATGTTGATCACTGTCTGGTTGGTGGTATCCGTCGCTCCCGAAACCAAGTCCACCGGCGTCATATTAGTCTGGGCGATGCCGGATCCAACCGTTATATTGCCCACCGAGAATGTCACAGTACCGTCTTCTTCATATGTAAATGCGCCATCGGAGCCGGTCGTCCCCGATTGTTCACCGGATTTAAACTGAACTCCCTGGACGGCGCTGTCCAGGAAATAGCCGGTTTTAACGGTTGGTGTTGGTGTTGGTGTTGGCGTCGGAGTTAGAGTTGGAGTTGGAGTGACCAATTTATCATCATCTTTTTCACAGCTGGCCAAGAAAAAGGCCGAAATCGTCAAAAAAACGATTACCCATAATTTTAACATTTTCGTGTGTTTCATTATTTCCTCACTGTCTCTGATAATTGGTCAAACTGTTTCATAAAAGATGTTGTTTTGGCTTGGATAGATAAGTTTTGGCCACGACCGAGAAACGTTATGTTACGGGCAAACTAGCTTATTGACTATTTTATGTCAAGTTAATATCATCTGGTTTGTCACAAAATTTCAATCACTTGTTGCGAACGTGGGAAATTATTCTGCATAAGGTTGCTGAAATTTACTGTTCATAATTTGAACGGTTGGCGAGATTTTGTCGTAAAAAACTATTCCCGCGTCGCAAATGTTGTGGAGTTCAGGGAAACAGCATCCCAAACGTGAAATACTAGGGCATACCGCAGGAATGGCCTTTTGGGAAACTCGGATATAGCCCGAAATATTAACCTGTTTCTATAAATAAGAACAAAATCTCTTGACACCCACACTCCGATTTTCTTATATTCAGTCCTTACGGCTTTTATTGAAATAACGGTTCTGACAAAGCCTCGTTGATGCTGTTCACACATCCGAAATTGCCAGGTTCGCCTTCTGGCAGACGGCGCGAGCGGGCAGAGTCAAACATTTGCGGTTTTTATAACTTAAAGGATAAACAAATGAATGATTATTTTAAAGAGACTCCGAATGTGGATGGACAATTCGGGGAGTATGGGGGAAGCTTTATTCCACCGGATTTGCAGATAGAGATGAATAAAATAACGGATGCCTACTACGCGATAAGTAAATCCCATGAATTTATTTCTGAGCTGAGGAGTATTCGCAAGCATTACCAGGGCCGTCCCACTCCGATCTATTTCGCAAAAACGTTGTCTGAAGAGTGTGGCGGACGGATTTATCTGAAGAGGGAAGACCTGAACCACACAGGAGCCCATAAACTGAACCACTGCATGGGTGAGGCACTGCTGGCCAAATACCTGGGGAAGAAGAAGCTAATTGCTGAGACGGGTGCCGGGCAGCATGGTGTAGCACTAGCAACCGCCGCGGCCTATTTTGGTCTGGAATGTGAAATCCATATGGGGGAAGTGGATATCGTCAAAGAGCATCCCAACGTGGTTCGCATGAAGATCCTGGGAGCGGAAGTCGTTCCGGTGAGCCACGGTCTCAAAACATTGAAGGAAGCCGTTGACAGTGCATTTGAAGCCTATCTGCAGGACCCCGTAACCGCCATTTACTGTATTGGTTCGGTGGTTGGCCCCCACCCCTTCCCCATGATGGTACGGGATTTTCAACGTGTTGTCGGTGTCGAATCCAAGGAGCAGTTCTATGAGATGACCGGGGAGATGCCAGATAACGTGGTGGCATGTGTGGGTGGTGGCAGTAACGCTATGGGCATTTTTTCAGCATTTCTAGATGATCCTGACGTCTCTTTGTATGGTGTGGAGCCCATGGGTCGGGGTGAGCAGACAGGTGATAATGCAGCAACCATAACTTACGGAAGGCCGGGCATTATTCACGGATTCAAGTGCTATCTGCTGCAGGATGACCAGGGAGAACCCTCTCCGGTGTACTCGATTGCCAGCGGATTAGACTATCCGGGCGTGGGACCGGAGCATTCCATGCTGTTTGATCAGAAGAGAGTAAACTACAAAACCGCTACGGATAAAGAATGTCTGGATGCGTTCTTCGCCCTGAGTCGTAAAGAGGGGATCATACCTGCTTTGGAAAGTGCTCATGCCGTGTCCTATGCCCTGGATCTGGCACGGGAGAAACCGCGCCAATCCATTCTGGTCAACCTCAGTGGACGTGGGGATAAGGATATCGACTTTGTGGTGGATAACTATGGTTATGGTGACGAGTAATTCATCTATATTGTATGTCGTCAAATCTTTTGAGACCTTTTTTCAAAAAAGTTAAGAGACACTTTCTCTAAATAGTCCTTCTTAAAAAAACACTGCAGGACTACAGTTGAAACGTTTGGCAAGAGCATCAATCTGGCGTTTATTCAAACATGGAATTAACAGATCAACAGCTGACAATTGTTGCAGGACTTTATTTCGGCACTCTGATCCCGCTTTCGCTGGCCTGCTTTTTTCATCATTCTGATCTATTTTGTTGCTCAGAATATCTACTTGGAGTACGCCATCAAAGCCCAGGTTGGCACTGACACAACGATCACCGGGGATATTCATGAGAAAGAAAAATCAATAACCAGCGGGTCGGCTAAAAGGCATAACAGCTTTGCTGACGGCCTGGGCAATGGACAAGAGCCGCATGTCGGCCCAGCGTCTGCCGACGATCTGCAGACCAAGTGGCAGTCCCTCTTCTGACTTGCCCATGGGAATGACCACTACCGGATTACCAGTCAGGTTAAAAACTGACGTAAATCCCACACTCGCAGTGAAGTACGACATTGGCTGTTCATCTATAACAAGCGGCTGCCCCATTTTGCAGTGCGGAAATGCCGGACCAGCCGTTACAGGGCAAAGCCAGGCATCCCATCCGGATAAAAAGTGGTCAAGCTGCGAAATCAGAACATCACGACGGGTCAGGAGTTTTGCGTAGTCGTGAAGAGTCATTTTCAATCCTTTCAGTATGCCTTTTTTGAAAACAGACTTGTCGCGCATCAGTTTGTACTGCATTCCGGTCAGTAAACGCGGGACAACAGGCATACCGCTGCCTACTTCCGCTCCGAGCACTTCGCCCCATGTCTGCCATACTTTTTCCATATTCAAATCGGTCGGATCGCTTTTCTCAACGGTGCAGCCCCCACTGGAGAGTTTGTCTACCGCAGCCGTCATAGCCTTCCTGGTATCCTGGGAGGCTGTCAAGCTACCGAAACTGTCAGTCCAGGCCAGGCGCAAATCACCCAGAGAAGTCTCTGCTTCCTTCTTCATGGAAACAGGTGCGATGTCCCAGCATTTGCCATCCGGTCCAGCGAGCAAAGGCAGTACCAGCTGCAGATCCTCTACCGACCTGGCCAGGGGGCCTGATACGCCCATATGTCTGACACCCCTGGGGGCATCGGGTGGCTCTGGTATATGACCGGCCATGGATACAATATTTTCGGTTGGTTTAATTGAAAAAACGCCGCAATAGTGTGCCGGGATACGTACTGACCCGCCAATATCGCTCCCGATTTCAAGGGGTGATAAGCCGGATGCAATGGATGATGCCCCTCCGCCGGTACTCCCGCCGGTTGTTCGTGATAGATCCCAGGGGTTATTGGCTGTTCCAAAAATAGGACTGTTTGTTTGAATATCCAGTGCCAGCATTGGCATATTGGTTTTTCCGATGATAACCGCTCCTGCTGCTTTAATACGTTCCACGACGGTTGCATCCTGCTGTGGCACATAGTCGGCGAGCGGCTTGAAACTGGCGGTGGTTTTGAGTCCCCTGGTTTCAAAGGCATCTTTGATTGTCACCGGCACGCCATGCAGTGGCCCCCAATTTTCGCCCCGTTCCAGTGCGGCATCTGCTTCCCCAGCTTTGAACCGGACTTCTTCGGTATTGAGTGTTACAATAGCGTTGAGTTTCGGATTGTGCTTTGAGATGTGGTCCAGGTGAGCTTCCAGAACCTCAACCGAAGTAGCCTTTTTTTCACGAATCAATTCTGCCAGTTCCGTAACTGTATGGAAAGTGTAATCACTCATGGGTTATCTCCTGCAATGTTGGTCTGATTAAAAGAGTTTGAAGCTCTGTTCAAGCCGAATCAGACCATACAAGATTGCACTTCTTCTGTAAACCGGATCGCCGAATCACTCATATTTGATTTTCCTGGAGATCCATATAAAGTATTGAAAAAGAATTGCCTGTTTAAGTACATTTTACAGCCCCTTTGCCTTGGATCAATCTCTACTCATGGATCTGATAAGATACTACTCGGATCTGAGCTTTGGGAGGGGATTGGTTCGAGCGAAGTAAAGCGACAGCACTGAATTTGCGAAACTTGCAGCAAATAACGCGAGCCAATCCTCTTTCAAAGCGGTTCTACAAGATAGTTTTTAAATAACTTTAGAAAAACTCCAGATGAAAAACCCAGGTTGGTATCAAATTTTATTGCATTTTTTCCTTACCCTCATGTTACTGCAGGCTGTTTGTCAGAAACCTGCCTGTGCGATTGATAGTTATCGTGATCCTTTGACTGAAATGGAGTTTGTTTTCATCAAGGGCGGGTGCTATCAAATGGGGGATCAATTCAGTGAGGGGGAGCCGGATGACAACGAGCACAAAACGTCGATTTCGCCTGCCAACGGAAGCGGAATGGGAGTATGCTTGTCGCGCGCGAGGGAAGACCGTTCGCTATGGCACGAAGGATGGAACCTTTTCATCACAACTGGCAAATGGTGGTTCGGGAGGCTGGGGAGAAGGGGATGAAAGTGATGGGCACATGCATACCTCTCCTGTCGGATTCTACCCGCCCAATGAACTGGATTTATATGACATGTCCGGAAACGTCTGGGAATGGATGTCTGACTGGAGAGATATGAATTTCAGCTATTACGAAATAAGCCCTGTGGACAATCCTCAAGGTCCTGATACCGGAGTACGTCGAGTTGGCAGAGGCGGCGCCTGGAATTTTGGCCCTGCTCACTTACGCTGCAGCAACCGCTTCAGTAACTGGCCCGAATTTCATTGCCTCAATTTTGGATTGCGGGTGCTCCTTGAGAACCAGGGCCCCCAGCAGTAGTGCAAAAAAATGATGCTGGTTTCCCGCAGGGCAGTTACCAGAGCGATGGGTGCCTGGGTAAACCCCCAGGTAACTGATCCGTAGGCAATGAAGGCTGCACTACCTCCTGTCAATGTGAGTTTCCAATGTCAAAGACCACCTGTTTCAGTAGGCGGGGTCGAGTCCTTGACACGATCCTGTTTTATCCTGGATGATGTGTTTAACAGGAAAAACGACTAATCTCTAATTCTGAATCCATGAGGAGTGACGATGTCTGAAGTTTTGAATATAGTAATGATTTGTCTGGTGATGATGGTGCTTCTCTTTTATGCAAGGAAGTTTCGAAACAGACAGGTGCAAAAGGCGGGGATGAATATCGTCAATGATTTAAGATCAAAAGGAGCGCTTGATCCGGCATCTGCTGTTGAGCTGCCCTATGTCCAACGGAAGCTGCTCAGGATTGGATTTCGGGATGATCGGCCCAAAGTGATGAAGCAAATGGTTCAGATGGGGATTGTCGGGGTGACGGAAACAGGCATGTTCTATCTGAATGAGTCCCAGATTCCAAAGCCGGAAGAGGCATAAGTACGCAGGGGCGGTCTCATTCAATCGAGGGTGAAAACAGGGATTGGTCCCTAAGATGCTGAATCCCAGAATCGCCTCAGTTCATAAGCCTGCTTGAACAGGATTCCGCGGTCGCCGAAGGGTGCATCCCACGGTTCTCCTCGAAACTCACGAAAGGCGCGGGAGACACTCCAGATCAGTCTTTCCGGCTCCGTCCAGTGAGAAAAGGGTTGGATGTCAACCTGTTTGGCGGCTTCTAGCGGCGAGAGCCCCCGTTCGAAAAATCCACGCGACTGTTCAAATACGATTTCCAGATAGTGTCGCAAATCGTTAGCCCCTTCGACCCCGCAAAGGGGACCGTGACCGGGCACAATCGTTTTTGGATTCAGGGAGATGATCTGGTCAATGGCGGTAAGCCACTGGTCGTTTGTACCCTCCCAGCCGATGGGTGTGCACAGGTTGAAAACAATATCACCGGCGAAAACGATTCCCTCTTCTGGAAGGTGCACGATAATGTCCGATGC
>Ga0075122_10000360_pt1 | contig 36949 bp, 34 predicted proteins | sample AntAceMetag02UKB_FD_69790 | JGI IMG/M metagenome (GOLD analysis project Ga0075122, IMG submission 69790) | Saline lake microbial communities from Ace Lake, Antarctica - Antarctic Ace Lake Metagenome 02UKB | ecosystem: Environmental > Aquatic > Non-marine Saline and Alkaline > Saline | place... | reverse complement strand
GGTTAGATGAAGAAACAATAAAAAGGTATGTAGAACATCAGGGCAAACAGGACGCAGATCAGCTCCGAATGGAGCTGTAATCCCCCAAAAGTACCACGGGTTTTACCCGTGGGTATCTATGTGTGTGGCAATTCACCCTTTTGCCTGTTTTGCAACGGAAAGCGCTTTTGCTACGTTTTAAATAAGTGTATGCTCGAGCTGCAGGAAACTGCACGAGTCTCACGCTTAAATTCGCGCTAACACATGCCAAATTCTACGCCTGGTTCTATGCCAGGAGCTATGTCGGATTCTGACAATAAAAAGTCGGGAAAAAATTCAAATCAGCGTGATGAAGCGCGGATGGATTCTTTAGTTGTTGCTGCCCAAGAGGGCGACAAGGATGCTTTTTCGGAAATTTATGATGAATATTTTGATCAGATTTACCGCTATGTTTATTTTCGGGTGGTGCCGCGCGAGGTGGATGACATTGTTGAGACAATTTTCATCAAGGCGTGGACGAAATTGGAGAAGTACGAGAAGCGGGACGTGAGTTTTGGGGCGTGGCTTTTTAGGATTGCGCATAATTCTGTGATTGATTACAGGCGGGCGCACAGGCAGGTTTTGCCGATTGATCCGCGGCTTGAAGATGAGTCAGATAAAGGGGCTCCAAAGCGTTTGACTGAGCAATCCATGATGGCAAAGGATCTGCGGGATGCTGTGGACGAGCTCAAGGATCCATATAAACAGGTTATAGCTTTGAAGTTTTTGTCTGGTCTCTCCAATAGCGAGATAGCGGAAATTTTGGGACAACGGGAGGGAAATGTGCGTGTTTTGCAGTACAGGGCACTTAAGCATTTAAAGAAAGAGCTGAAGGGAAAGGGCTTCAAGCCGGAATTTTATACTCTTTAATGTCGCGAAATCGCGATTTTTTGTAACAAGAGACGGACTTCTCCGTTTCAAACATGCAGGACAGTGGGAATTGCTTATCTCACGGGAATGCAAAATAAAACTTAAATGGACAATTTATTCTCTGCAAATTCTGATAGCGAAATTGCGCGTGCAAAAGCACGGGTGTGGAATCGTATGCAAAAAAAAATGCCGGAGCGCGGGCTTTCTCCTTATCAAAGTGCAGTTTCTGCTTTGCGTGGCATGGCAGATGGTATGGAAGATTCGCGGCTTAAGCGCGCGGTGGCCAAGGAAAGGATAATGGATTTGTTGCCGGACAGGGAGCCAGCTATGGTGCCTTTTTACAAGCGTGCTGATTTTGGCTGGTCTTCATTGAAGGCATTTGAATTTTCACGCAGAATGGTGGCGGTTCCAGTTTTGGCCGTTTTTATGGCCTTCTTTATGGTCCCGGTTTTGCAGCTAGAACAGGTTGCATCGGCGGCCGTTTATAATACAATTGAAGTTGTGCAGGGAGAGGCGCTGCTGAACGGGGTGCCAACTTCTGGTAGTACTTTTTTGCAGTCTGGTGATGAAATTGTGACTGGCGAAGGTTCCATGGTTCATGTGACTTTTGTGGATGACTCACGCATAACGCTTGGGCCGAATACCGAAGTGGCGGTTCCGCATGTTCAAATTGACCCAGGAAACAAGGCAAAGACTGAAGTTGTTGTGGACGTGATTGAGGGTCGCGTTTGGTCACAGGTGATAAATTTGCTTGGAAATGAATCGTACTTTTTATTGCGCTTCCCTGATGGGGAAGTTTTTGTTGATCAAAGGGCATCTTTTGATACGCAGGTTGAGGAGTATATGATTGTTGAATCTGTGGATGGGCTTCGCGATACCTCTGTGATGACGGCGCAAACGGAAATTCAGGTGGTGAAAAATCTTGTTGATGTGCAAGTGGCAAAGGGTGATGAGGTTTATGAGGGAACGATTGGGCAGGGGGTGAGTATGTTTGTGGCGGAGGATATGAGCACGGAGGAAACGGAGGTGACTGCGGAGGAGGATGTGTGGTGGAATTTCAATTCTGCTTACGGGAAAACTTATGCGCGGCAAGTGGACGAATGCTATGCGCATGACAGGATTGCTCAGGTGAAAATTTTGCCGGGGAATCCGCTTTACTTCTTTAAGAGTTTTGGCGAAACGGTGACAGAAACACTTGCAATAACAGATTCAGCGAAGCAAGAGGTGATTGCTGAGCATGCCAACAATAGGCTGACTGAGGCGCAGGCTTTGCTTGAGCAGGGTGATATGGAAACGGCTACGGAAGTTCTGGAGGATTATCAGGATATGGTTGATGAGTCTATGCAAAATTCCGGTAACGAGGTGATGCTTGCCAAGCTTGATGAGGTTAAAAAGGAGCTCATGTCCAGGCAGGATTTGGACGCAGGAACGGAGCTTTTGGAAGCGCATGTGAATGAGACGGTTGTGAAAGTGTCCGCAAGTTCGGAGGCAAAAAATGATGCCAAGATTTTATCTGCATCGCAAAAACTTCAGATGGTCCCAGACCTGATTGAAGCGGGCGATTTGGAAAAGGTCATGGCTTATTTGGAAACTTATCAGGCGGAGGCAAAATCAATTCTTGTGCAGCTTGAGGGTGTTTCATTGGAGGCGCGGGAGACTTTGGTTTCTGCCTTGCTGGAGCAAAAGATGAATGATTTGCAGTTGCTGCGCGTTATTTCATCAATGGTTGAGGATACGGAATATGCATCTGAAGATACGGAGGACACGGCTGATCTTTTGGCTGATTCACAGGTATTTGGGGAGTTGAGCATGATGGTACTTTCTCTTCGCGAGAGGGCGCTGGATAGGCTTGCAGATTTCTTTGATTCCACTGAGTATGACTTGGAAGAACAGTATGACGTTTATTCTCGTTTAAAGGATGCGTCTGATATGTCTGAAGGCTTGCAGCAGCAGTTTGATGATGTTGAGGATTCAATCAATGCGACAACAGGTGCGAACGAAAAAGACACCGTCGTTGAGATTGAAACGGTACCTTTTGATGATGTTTTTCCAATTGATCCAAGGTTTTAACGTGAACTTAAGACATTAATAAAAAGAAAATATCTAACAATTTCCTTTCTCGGTTAGAGGAGCGTTTTGGTTTCGGATACATGATCACTCAACACAAAACTTCCATTTAACTAACCTCAAAAGGAAATTGTTAGATAAACCTTATTAATTCTCAAGCACGTGATTAAGTGATTTTGAATAGTTCTTCCTTAAATCACGTCCCCCATGCCGATTAGTCCAATGACCAGGCCTATTGTTGCAACGAGTCCGCCGATTATCCAAAAGCGCATCACAACCTGGGATTCGGGCCAGCCGATATGTTCAAAGTGGTGGTGAATCGGGGCAATGTGGAATACCTTGCGTTTGAAGAATTTTTTGGATGTCAGCTGGATGATTACGGAAAGGGTTTCAATCACGAAGATGAATGCGATGAAAGGGAGGATGAGAACGGTGTCTGTGAGCATGGCTATTACGCCGAGAGTTGCGCCCAGCGAGATTGAGCCGGTGTCTCCCATGATGAATTTTGCGGGGGGAATGTTGAACCAAAGGAAGGCGAGGGTTGCGCCACAAATTACGGCGCAGAAGGCGGAAAGAATGAGAAGGCCATGTGCGTATGCAAGTGCTGCGTACGCGCCAAAGGCGATGATTGTGAGGCCGCCTGCGAGGCCGTCGAGGCCATCTGTGAAGTTCACGGAGTTCGCGGTTCCGGTCATAATGAAAATGAAGAGAGGAATGTAGAGCCAGCCAATTTCAAAGTCGCCGATGCCGGGGACGTGGATTTGGCTGTAGTCGAGTTTAAAGTAGAACCAGAGTGCGCCGAGCAGCGCGAAAAGTGTGAGCCACAGGAACTTTGGTTTGATGTTGATTCCTTTGCTTTTGCCCCAACCTTTGAGGTTGAAAATATCGTCCACGGCGCCCAGAAGGGCAGTGGCTGCGAGCGTGAAAACTACAAGGTATGTTTCCTTTCTGTTCAGTAGGGAATGTTCAAAAACGCCGAGGTATGAAAGCAGGCGTGAGAGCAAAATTACAATTAGCGTTGTGCCCCAAATTAGGATTCCGCCCATGGTTGGGGTTCCTTCTTTTTTGATGTGTAGCGCGTGGAAAAGTTTGGATGCTTTGCCGTCGCTGGCTACGCTGCGGATGTTTTTTCCAATCTTATATTTGTGAAGCAGCGAGATGAATGGTTTGGCGAGCAAGAGCGCAATTACGAATGCGATGGCGCCGGAGCCAAGGACCATTGTCAGGTGCCGAACTGTTTCTGTAATTGGGAACATAAGTTTTGAGTGAGTCGCGATTTTTCGCGAAAAAACCGCATTTGATGCGGCGGGGTATTTTTACCACAAATAGGCACGATATATCCAGTCGATTAGCGTGCGAGTATCTGAAAAGCGGTTTCCGCTGCCGAGGATAACGGTGATGATTTCATGGCCGCTGGGGTTCATTGCGAGGGTAATTAGGCATTCGCCGGCTGCTGGGGTTTTCCCAGTTTTGAGCCCGATGATGCCGTACTCGCCAAGGAGGATATTTGTGTTTGTGAGGTGGTGGGTGAGGTTGTCAGTGCTGGACACATCTACTGCTTTGAGGCTGACGATTCCGCGCAGAGTTGGGTTTGTCACAAGGTATGCGCTGAGTAGCGCGAGGTCACGAGCGCTGGAATAAGCAACGCTGGAGTCCAGCCCAGTTGTGTTCACATAGTTAGTGTTGTACATGCCTAGGTCCGCAGCTTTTGAGTTCATTTTTTCTACGAATGCTGATTCGGAGCCGGCGTTAAATTCCGCGAGGGCAACGGCCGCATCATTTCCAGATTCAATTAATAGGCCGTAAAGAAGGTTGCGAACTGTCATTTGTTCGTTGGAATAAAGTCCCATGCTGGAGCCAATAGTGTTCGCTGCATTTGGGCTTACCGTCACGATTGTATTTGGGTCTTCTTCTTCGAGAATAATGTAGGCAGTCATCAATTTTGTAAGGCTCGCGATTGGCAGTTTCATGGTGCTGTTTTTTTCATACAGCGTGATTTTTGAGTCGAGATCTATGGACAAAACCGCAGAGGCGCTCATGCTTGCGGGGGCTACATATTCCTCATGCTGCGCTGGGATTTCAGCCACGCTTAATAGAGCTTTGTCGTCAAAACTTTGCGCATGGATGTCCGCTTGAGCAGGTGCCAGATGAAGTGTACTGGCAAGTAGGAATGAAAGGAGACTTTCGAACATATTTTGTGGTGGCTGGTGCGATGTGCGTGGCTAGGCCAGGGTCAGGGCGATTTCCTCTGGGGTCAGGATTTTGAAGTCGCCTTTTTCTAGATCACCTAGATCTAGCTTGCCGATCTGAGTTCGGCGCAAGTATACCACAGGGAAACCAAGCATATCCATTACGCGGCGAATTTGTCGCTTGCGTCCTTCGCTGAGTTGCAGCCGTATCCATGTTTTGCATTGCCCGCGTCCAGCTGGAACTTTTTTCAGGATTTTGAATCCCATTGGGTTGAGGGGGTAGTTGTCTAGTTTGAGTTTGCCAGATTCTAGCGCGGCGAGGTGCTCGTCTACAGGATTTCCTTTAACCAAAACTTCATAAGTTTTTATGTGTTTGTTGCTTGGGTGCGTTAGTTTTTGAATTAAATCGCCGTCCGATGAAAGTATCAAAAGGCCTTCAGATTCTTTGTCTAGACGACCGGCTGGTTTGAGATGGATAAATTGCTTTGGAAGCAATCCCATCACGGTATGCTTGTGGTGCGGATCGCTCTTGGAAGTTATGACATTTGCAGGTTTATTTAGCATGATTGTCACTTTTTCGGTCTGCGTGCGCAGGGTTTTCCCATTCACTGTGATTGTGTCGCCTGGGGAAGCTTTGCTGCCAAGTTTTGTGATGATTTTCCCATTCACTGTGACTTTGCCGGCTACAATTAAATCTTCTGCTTTACGCCTACTTATTGCGCTTGAATCAGCGATAGCTTTTTGGAGACGAATTTTTTCTGAATCTTTTTTCATTGGATTTGAACTTTTTATTTGGCGATTAATAAACGCCATAGTAGAAGAACTTATCATTTTCTTCGTAATAGTCCAAGTAGTCTTCTCCGAGTTCGATTATTATTTCTGCGTCCGTGTCCCAGTTTGGGTAACTGTACTCTTCAGGAGTTTCATTTAGAATCACGCCAGGGACGAGCATTTGTATAACGTCTAGGGTGTCTTCGGTGACGTCATTGAGCTCAGTTGCTGCGAACATGCTTGTTGCTGGGACGCTAGCCTCAAGTGAGTTTGCGGTGTCAATTACATTGAAGCCGAGGCGGATCAAGTGCAGCGCAGTGAATCCTGCGAGTGCATTTGTTCCAGTTCCGTTCAGAATTTGGATTGGAATTTGGTCTAAGTGGATTTCTGGATAATGGAAAAGTACTTCTGCTAATTGGTGGATTTCGTCGTAATCCTCGGTGTATGGGATTAACACATATGCGCCGCCATATTCCTCACGCGGTGGTGCGTAAAGGATTCCGCCGGTCACAGATGGCTCGTCATTTAGTACGGCCGAAACCATGGAGTCGCCGTCAAAATTTGACGCCAGGTTTGCAAAGTTCAGCATTTCGCTCAGCGTCATATTGGTTTCAAAATTGTCTGACACGGCTGAGATTGTGTTTTTAATTTTCATGGGGTTGAGGAGGAAGCCCACAGAAAGCGCCTGTTCCTTAATAGCATTTATGATTTCCTGTTGGCGGTGAGCGCGGTCAAAGTCAGAAGTGCTTTGGCGGCTGCGTGCATATTTGAGAGCAGTGTCGCCGTCCATTTCTTGCTCTCCGATGCCGATCTGGAAAGTCTGGAAGTCTGCAGAGGAGCTGTATTCAGCAGGGTAGAATGGGTCGTAAATAGCTTCTTCCACGTTCACAGTTATGCCACCGATGGCGTCAACCACGTCCACGAATCCAGAGAAGTCGATTTTTGCGTAGTAATGAATTTCCACACCTGCTATTTCTTCGATTTCTTTGACCAACTCTTGCATGCCGAGCTCGTAATCTTCGTCATTATTTTCCGCGACGTATTCATAAATGCTGTTGATACGGGTGCCCCAGCCAACATAATCATTTTCCACATAAAAGTCGCGCGGGATGGAGAGCATTGGAACTATGTGATTTTTGTGATCCACGGATGCAACAATCATTGTGTCTGTGAGGGTGCCGCCGTCGTGATATTCACCGCCGACCCCGAGAAGGAGGACGTTTGTGTGCCCGTATTCATCGGTTTCTATAGTGTCGCTGACTGCGGAAATCACAATTTGTTTCACGGAAAAAAGGTTCCCAACGCGAATCGCGCCTGCCATTCCTTTCGCGGTAAGTCCCAACAGGACTACTATTATTATAGAAAGGAAGATGTGGCGTTTTGCCCATGAAAAGAGGGGCTTCAGGCTGGTTTTGATTTTGGCTGGTTTAATAAAAGCTGGGGATTTTAAGTCGTCTTCGTTTGAGATTGGTCTTTTGTAGAATCCGTTCATTTTTTGCGGCGTGCTTAATGGCGTGCTAAGAGTGTTGAATGAAAATTAAATGAAATTTTCTGCGTGGAGATTTTAGCACAAGTGGTGTTTAATGGAAGACATGAAATCGAATATTTGGAAATTGTATGTTTGCAGTGTTTTGCGAAGCATGGTGTTTTTTGTCCCGGTGCTGGTGCCGTTTTTGGCGGGAATTGGCTTGGGGCTCAAGGAAGTGCTCATTGTTGAGGCTGCGTTTTCCGTTACGGTGATGTTGATGGAGGTTCCGTCTGGCTATTTTGCGGATATTTATGGCCGACGACTTTCCATGATTTTGGGTGCAGTGTTTTTCATGCTTTCAATGGTGGCTTTTAGTTTTGCTGACACTTTTACGGGCTTCTTTTTTGCGGAGATTTTGGGTGGACTTGGTATTAGTTTTCATTCCGGCGCGAATGAGGCACTTTTGTACGATTCCCTCCTGGTGATGAAGGAAGAGCGCCGCTATAAAAAGATGCAGGGGAATATGTTTTTTGCTGAGCGTGTGGCTTCGGTTTTTGCGAATATGTCAGGTGGCTTTATGGCACTTTGGTTTTTGCGATTTCCGGTTTATATGGCTGTGCTTCCAGCGGTGCTTTGGGTGATTTTTTCATTCACTCTGAGTGAGCCGACCAGGCACGGTCCGCCAATTGTGCGTAAAGGTTATTTTAGGCGGATTTTCACAGAATCCTTTTTTGGTCATCCGCGGCTCAAATGGTTTATTTTGTATACGGCTTTCCCGTCCGGTTTGGCGCTGGCAGTTTTTTGGATGTTCCAGGGGTATATGGAGCTCGTGGGTGTGCCAATTTTGTTCTTTGGGATTGTGATTGGTGTTATGAATGTTTTCAGTGCTATTGCCGCTAAGTTTGCGCAGGAAATTGAGGAGTGGCTTGGCTTGAAATGGTCTTTGATTTCAATTCCACTTTTGTTTTGCGTTGCCTGGATTCCGCTGGCGTTTATAAGTGAGCAATGGGCAATTGCTTTTATTTTCCTCAGTAGTATTGCGTGGGGGTTTTCCAACCCGGTTTATGGCGATTTTGTGCAAAAGCTCGTGACGTCTGATAGGCGCGCAACAATTATGTCTACAAAGAGTTTGTTTGGGCGCGCGCTTTTTGTAGCCGCGGCGCCGTTTTTAGGTTTGGCTGCTGATGTTTATGATGTGCAGACTGCGATTCTGTTTTCCGCGATTGCACTTTTTGTTGCGAGTGCGTTTACGATTTTTATGCTGAGGCGGGTGAAGGTGCTTTAAGTTTCATCGCGAAAATTTCAGGGATTTGTCAGGTGCAGGTGTGATATTGGGAAGGCATGATTATTCCACTTCTTGCCACGCTCGGATTTTTTACTGGTGTGCTTTTGGTTTCGCTGTGTGGAAGTTTTGGCGCGGCTGGCTGGATATTTTTGCCACCTGCGCTCATGCTTTTTAAAAGGCCAAAGGTGGCTGCAGTGATTCTTTTGTTTCTTCTTGGTGGGTGGCGCGTGGCGGCGTATGAAGAGCAGCAAGTTTTGGATGCGCCGATTGAGCAATATGTGCAGCTGGAGGGGGAAGTGGTTGAGGAGGTGGATAAGCGGACGAACCACCAAAAAATTACGGTTGAAACGGAGTATGGGCGCGTGCTTGCGAGCGTTTCACTTTACGAGGGGGTGGCCTATGGCGACACGGTGAAAATTTCTGGGATGTTGCAAGAGCCGAGCGACGACATTGAAGGTTTTGATTACGCGGCGTATTTGGCGCGGTACCGTGTTTGGCTGACGCTTTATGATGCGTGGGTGGAGGTTTTGGAGCCGGCTGGGTTCTCGCTGCGTGGGGCGCTATATACGTTTAAAGGGCGGCTGGAGGAGCGGCTTGGGCGGCTTTATTTTGAGCCGGAAGCGAGTTTTGCGGCGGGCTTGTTGCTTGGAAGCAGGAAGGGAATGCCGGACGAACTTGCGTCTGCTTTTCAGAAGGTTGGGCTCACGCATATTGTTGCGATTTCTGGATACAATATTAGCCTTGTGATTGCGGCAATGTTTTTGTGCTTTTCATTTTTGCAGCTGCGGACGCGCGTTGCTGTGAGCACCGTGGCTATTTGCGTTTTTGTTATTTTGGTTGGTGGAAGTGCGGCGGTGGTGCGCGCAGGGATAATGGGAAGCCTCACGCTTTGGGGGCTTTTTACGGGGCGGCGGAGTCAGGTGTTTTTTGCACTCATTTGGAGCGCTGCGCTGATGGTGATTTGGAATCCATATATTCTTGTTTATGACGTGGGGTTTCAGCTTTCATTTGCCTCTACTTTTGGGTTGTTGGTTTTTGTTCCGATTCTGGACAAACGCTTGCCGCGTTGGCAGGCTGTGGATAGTGAAACGGGTGAAATTTGTGAGCGCGGAAAAGGTGTGCGCGAAGCTTTGCTGCTGACACTTGCGGCGCAGATTGCGACCTTTCCATTTATGGCTTTTCATTTTGGGCGGGTGTCTATTATTTCGCCGCTTGCGAATGTGCTGGCGGCGCCGTTTTTGCCATTTGCTATGCTTTTTTCTGCGCTGTCACTTGTTTGCGGAAAGTTGCTTGCTGTGGTGGCGATTTTTCATTTGCGTGCGGTGGAGTTGGTGGCTGTTTGGCTCGCAAAAATTCCATATATTGAAATGCCTGCGCAGCTTTCGGTGGGAGGTTTTGTGCTGAGCTTGCTGGTGCTTGGGGCAGTACTTTTTAAGTCTTATAAATCCACACTGGTCCGAGCCTTCTTTCGGGATCCCGCTTCAGGCTCTTCCAAGTTTTCAGATCAGGAATACTGAATGCGTGCGAAACGATGAGGGTCCCTGGCTTGAGTTGCGGGAAAATTCGTGCCTGCATTTGTTTCATCATGTGAGGCATGAGGTAGCAAACAATTACGTCTGCGTCACTGATGTCTTTTTTCCAAAGATTTCCTAGGTGGTTTTTTGCTTTGCTTTTCCAAAAAAACCTTGCGAGGAATTGCGACCAAAGCCATACAAAAGGGGAGTATTCGTAGCCGGTTGCGTCGCAGCCGTATTCTTTTGCAGCTTTGTATACGAGGCGTCCATCGCCGCTGCCTAGGTCGTAAACTTTCATGCCAGGTTTGAGTTTTGCAGCCTTAAGCATGCGATCTACCTGGGTCATTTGTGTTGGTATAAACGGCGCGCCAGTCACCATCACGTAAATTGTTGGGATCACGAGGACTATAAAAAAAACTAGTTCCAAATTCGAAAAGTTCAGGAAGGCGGTGAGTGGAAAATCTATCATAGAAGTGGTTCGTGATTGCAAATTGCTTTAAGCGCGGGGGGGATGTAAGATGAGCATACCGAAAAAAAAAGTCATGGGCTACATAATTATAACCGCCGCCATTTTAATTGGCTTTCCTTATATTCTTAACACCCTTCAAAAATGTTCTTGTTCAAAAAATTCAAAAAGCTCTCGCAAATGCAAAAAGCGCTAGTTGGTTTTGTACTAGCTGTGCTTTCCATTCTTTCCATGGCCGTGATCGTTTACATCTTCCCACTTTTGGGTGCGTGGATGAACATGAATGCTATCTATCATCTGGATCTGTTTTTCCTAGCGTTTTTATTTGTGCTGTTTGTTTCAGTGCAAGGGCTTATCCTTTTTGGATTCCCGCTCTTTTACGCTAAGGACAAAAAATGTCACATGACTGGATTCCAGATTTTGCTTTATGCATTAGGCTGGATGGTTCTGATTGTTGTTGGTTTGGTTGTTGTAACTGTTCTTTTAAAGGGCGCTGCAGCTGTTGACCCATACGGTTTAGACTCATTTGACTATGATGCTTTCCAGGATATGGATGGAGCTGCTGTTGAAGTGATTGAGTAAGTGCGAATGATTGCGCGGTTGCGTGATCGCGAAAAATTTGTAAACAAAAAGCCCCACCATTACGGCGGGGCTTTTAAGTAACGTAAAACAATTAAGACTTCTTAAGCATAGGAAGTCCAGTTCTCTTGTTTTCAGTCATTTCGTAGCCTTCTGGCATTGCGTCAAGAGCATCAGCTTTTTCTTCGCGAGCGAAGTAATAGATTTGCTGCTTGCGTCCTCCACGAAGTGTTACCATTTTTCCGTGTAGGAAGTAAGTTTGTCCCTTACTGTTGGTTACTGAGTAAGCCATAGTATTATGGGTTAAGAGGTAAATACTGACCAGATTATAGTAACCTGTTACCAGGTTGGTAAAGGTGTTTGGCTTGCGAAGGCACGTGATTATGTTATTCATCAGGAGTGGCAACCTGTAAAACCCCCCTTACTTTTTTCAGGTTTTGTGGTGAATTTGCTAAGTGTTTTTATGATTTGTGGAAATTTTATTGACTTCGAGAGCTTAATCAATATACTAGACCTGCTCTCAATTGATGAGCAAAGTGGTCCCATCGTCTAGTGGTTAGGACATCAGGTTTTCATCCTGAAAACGGGAGTTCGATTCTCCCTGGGATCACCACAGACCAATAGCGTAGCGCTTGGTCGCCGAGCGCTTATTACGCGAGGCCTTCGCGACCGAAGGGAGTAACCCTTCAAGACTGCCAAAGGCAGCTTTTTAATTTGGTGTGCCTCGAAGAGGCAAGCGAACTCCGGAGTTCGATGCAGGCTAGGAACGAGAGTTGCGGGAGAGTTTACTCTCATATGATCGAGTGACGACGGCTGTAATCCGTAGGGTATTCTCCCTGGGATCACCAATTAAAAACAACCGCCGTGGCGGTTGTTTTAGTCGCTATGCTATAATGCCTGCGTTATTCTTATCCCACGCATTATGAAAAAGACTAAAAAATTGAAGGTGTTTTTGAAGAAGCACTGGCTAGTTAGCTTGCTGATTTTGGCAATCGCCTTTTTGCTGTTTAAACCTGTTGCAGCAAATATGTTGGATCAAACTGCTTCTTATGATTATGATGGGTATGACTATGAAGAGTCATATGGCGGCGGAATTATGGCGATGACTGCGGAGTCCTCTTATTACGACGATTCGGCTTCTCGCAGTTACGATAGTTACGACGAAGTTGATATTGATCAGAAAATTATAAAGACCGGTTCACTTTCCTTGCATGTAGATGATGTGCGAGAGAGTGCGGATGCTATGACGGCGATGGTTGAGGAAATGGGAGGAAGCGTGAATTACTCGAGTGTTTCGCGCTCAGACAACTCTTATTATGCGTATTTGACTGTGCGTGTGCCGGCTGATGAATTTGATTCGGCAATGGCTGAGCTCAAGGAAATGTCAATTTATGTTGATTACGAATACACAAATGCTGATGATGTGACTGAAACTTACATCGACTTGCAGGCTAGGCTCAATAATTACTATGTGGAAGAGGAGGCTTACCAAGATATTTTGGATATGGCAGGTACGGTAGAGGAAGTTCTTGAGGTTACTCAGGCGCTATCAAATGTGCGAACTAATATTGAGAGTTTGGAAAGCCAGTTGGCTTATTACGACACCCGCGTGGACTATTCAACAATTGACCTTACCTTGACCGAAGATGAAAGTGCGTCGGTTGTTGTTGATACTTGGCGTCCAATAAGTACCATTCGTGATGCTTTCAGCGACTGGATTGAATTCCTGCAGGGTGTTGTGGACAAGGGCGTTTACATCCTTATTTATGGATGGCCGCTTCTGTTGATCTGGCTTGCTTGGAAGATTGTTAAGAGGAGAAAGTAGATTTACTCTAGAGATTTTTCAGACCATTTGCAGACCTGCCTCAAAGGGCAGGTTTTGCATTTAGGTTTAAATGCGGTGCAAGTTTTGCGTCCGTGGAAAATTAGTTGCATGTGAAGTGCGCGCCAATGTTGCTGCGGAACGGTGGTTTTGACTTGGCGCTCGGTGTGGTCACGGTTTTTGCCTGAGTCAGCGAGGCCTAGGCGATTGCAAAGGCGGTGCACGTGCGTGTCCACGGGGAAAGTATCCATGCCAAACCATTGCGACTGAACAACTTGTGCAGTTTTGGCGCCAACGCCTGGGAGGGCGGTTAGTGCTGTGAAGTCGCTCGGCACGACTTCCGGCTCGGTGCTGCCGAGTAGCGCGGTGGCGCAGCCCATTACGGCTTTGGTTTTGCTGTTGAAATAGCCAGTTGGGTGAATGATTTCGCGGACGCGTTCTTCACCGAGGGCTAGGATGTGCTCAGGTGTGCAAGGTGTGTCTTTTGGGAAAAGCTTGGGCGTGACGGTGTTCACGCGCTTATCTGTGCATTGTGCGGAGAGAATCACTGCGAGCAGCAACTCAAAAGCATTCCTGTGGGTGAGCGAAGGTTGAGGGTCAGAAAATTCACGGCCTAGGATTTCCACGATTTGCTGAATTTCATCTGCGGACAGCTTGCTGTCTTGTTTTTGCTTCATGCGATTTGTGTTTGACGTCTAGTAACTCTGTGCGTAGCTGCTTTCGTCCACGAATGTGAAGTCGTCATCTTCGCTTTCGGCCATTTCATCCGGGACTTCCTCTTCAATTGTGATGAAGGATTGAGCATCAATAACCTGGTGCTCAAGTTGGCGTTGTTCAGATTGTAGGTCTTCGTATTCGAGCTGCAATTGCTTGAGAGTGTAGCCCTTTGCAGGTTTGAGGCCGTTAAGGTAAAGATAGGTGCCAGTTGTTGCGAGACCCAAAATTATCAAAGTCACGGTGAGGATTTTGTACATGTTGCGGACTTCTTGTGAAAGAGGCGTACGTTTGTTACGTCTTTTAATAGGCCTGGGTTTGCGTGTTATGTAGTCCATTTGTTGTTTGGGATCGAGTTTATTTTAGCACTTCCAGCCTGGTATTTAAAACTCCTGCTGAAAGGTAGCCGATTTTTTCGAATGCGCCAGGTGTTAGGTCTATGATTCGGCCTTCGATGTATGGTCCGCGGTCCACAATTTCAACGTCCACAGACAGGTTGTTTGCCAGGTTTGTGATGCGCACCCAAGTTCCGAATGGGAGCGTTTTGTGGGCGGCCATGTTTCCGTATGCTTCAAGTGGTATGCCGGACGCGGTGTTTGCGCCGTCAAAACTCCAGCCGTAGTAACTGGCTACGCCGTACTCTAGTTCGCCAGTGAAGGCGAGTTCCTTGTGGCGGTGGATTATTTCGCAGAGTTCTCCGCGGGTGAGTGCGTTGCCAGGGAGGTAGTCTAATGAAGTGATTGTTTCAACTGGGCCGAATTCCGTTGTGACGCTTGTTTCTTCCTCAATTGGGAGGATGAGGAAATTGTCTGCGGCAAAATCTATATATTTGTCGTACCAATTCTCAGTTTCCACTGCCAATGAGCTCTGGCCGCTCATTTGGTAGATCATTTTGAGGGTCTCGGCGCGGTTCACGGTGTTTTCCGGGCGAAAGTAGCCGTCGTCATGGCCTTGGACTATGCCGCGCAAATATGCGTCCTCAAGGTAGCTGTAGTACCAGGAGTCTTGGTCTATGTCTGGGAACTGGGTCATTTCAATTGATTCGTCTGTTGCTGGGCCGTAATCATAAGAGCCCATAATTATTTTGAGTGCCTCCACGCGATTGATTTCCTCATCTGCGCCAAAAGTCTCATCATCATAACCTTGGACGTAGCCGTGAGTGGTCATGTAGTAGATAGAGTCGTAATATGTGTGATCCTCGGAAAGGTCTGAGTAGAGGAGGTTTTCCTCGGCAGTGTCCTCAGAATCTGCAGAAAAAGCGCCTTGGGCCAAGGTCAGGGACATTAGCAATGCTAAAGCTAGGAGACGGCGTCTCATGCCTTGGGTTTAATGACAACTTGCCTGTAGTTTCCTTCGCCAATACTTTCTGTTTCCATAGTATCGGAGCCGTTGTCACGGACGTACATGTGAACAACTCGGCGGAAATATGGTGACATTGGTGGAAGTGCAGATTTGATGCCTGTGTCATGAACCTCTTTGATTTTTTGTTGAGCAATTGAAAGCACGTTTTCTTCTTGGCGCTTGCAGTAGTCGTCTATATCGAACATTACATTTAGGTTGTCACCAAATTGCTGGTGGATCATTACCTTGATGATCTTTTGCATTGAGTGACGATTGTCACCGTGGTGGCCAATTAGTAGGCTCGGTTCTTCTGAAATTACGTTTGCTCGGTAGTTTGTTTCATCAATTTGCTCAACTTGTACTTCTGTAAAGTCGATACCAAGATGAACGAGGAACTCTGAAATGAGCTTTCTAATCTTTTTTTCCATGTTTTTTATTAATGATGCGAACAGTTGCGTCATCCTTGTTTGGTTTGGTCTGGGGGGAGGATGAGCCCTCTTTATTTACCATAAGTTGTTGGATCACGCCATAGAATGTTGAAGTTCCCCAGTATAGTCCAACCGCGGCTGGCAGCTGAGCTGTGAAGAATGCAATCATAATTGGCATGAAATATTTCATCATATTGGTTGCACTTTCCATTTCTGAAGCAACACCTTTGGATTTTTCTAGATCCTTGTCGCCGGATTTCCCATCGGTCTTTTTCTTTTTGCGGCCCATCATTAGTTGCATTTGCGCGAATTGTAGCCCTCCAATTACGAGTGGGAATATGAGGATGCTGCGCTCCATCAGGTCAAATGTGATGAATGCTGGGTTGATATCCGTAAGTGAGAAGCTTGGCAGGAAGCTGTAAATCATACCGGCTTTGTCTGGTGAAAGACCTCCTTTGATCACATAAAAGAGCGCAATCAAGATTGGGAATTGTATTAAGGTTGGTAGGCAGCTTGAAAGTGGGCTGACTTTGTTTTCTTTCCAAACGAGCATTGTTTCTTGTGCAAGGCGAGCTTGGTCGTCCTTATATTTCTTTTTAAGTGCGTCTAGTTTTGGCTGCACTTCTTGCATGTTGCGTTGTGCGCGCATTGCCTTTTGCGATGGAATCAAGAGGATTGTCCTTATACCTAGTGTGAGCAACATGATGGCTAGCCACAAATAATGGCCAGGGATGTAAATCAAAATTGCAACCAAGGCGTTGAGAATTGGCTGGTAAATTAAGCTGCGCCAAGTTTTTGTGATTAGGCCCGGCTCTTTAATAGTGAATTCTGGAGTTGTGAAGCTGCGGCCGTCTGTCATGGTCAGCTCGAGCTTGTAACGTCCGATTTCTCCGAATACGGAATAGGAATAGTCCAGCAGGCTGATTGTTTCCTTGTCTCCTGGTTCAATTTCGTAATCCGCTAGACCTTCGCAGTTGCGTTCTTCGCCATTTATAACTTCCTCATACCCTGTGCCGTTGTACATCAAGATTGTAAAAGGTGGGTGAGGGCAGTTGTTTTCAATAATTAGCGTTTCTGTGGTGTTGTTTTTAACCTCGACTTTTACGTCCTTGCCAATTGCGTATTCGCTCTTGTTTATATCAATGCCAATTTCAGATGTGTCCAGAACTGGGTCTGGTGCGCTGCTTCCTTGAATGTAGTTCAAAAAGAGGAAGGTCGCGAGGAAGATGAACAGGTAGGGCCAGAAGTTGAATTTTTTCATGGGTGACGCGCTGGTTATTTCTTAAGAGCTCCGGGCAGATTTGTTAGTGCATCGAGGACGGCTTTTTTCAGGTCGTCAAAGTCTAGTTTCATTACTGATCTGCGAGCAAGGAGGACTATATCACGAGATAGCTCCTTTGGCACGGTTTTATCTTTTTCTGCGAGGCGAATTATTTCATAAATTTGGCGACGTTTGCGGTTGCGGCGCACAGCAGTTTTTTCCAGTTTTTTACTGATAACCATCCCATACCTGTTATGACCGAGCTCAGTTTTGAGGCTGCGCATAACAAAAACGCGGCCGATGTGTTCATCGCCCTTTTTGAGGATGGCCGCGATATTATCTTGGCCGTGAATTCTACTACTTCGTCTTAACACGAGTTTTTGAAGGCTTAACGGTCAACAGATGTCTTCCCTTTGCACGTCTTCTTGAAAGGACTGCTCTACCAGTTTTGGTAGCCATGCGCTTTAGGAAGCCATGGGTCTTTGCTCTTTTGCGTTTTTTGAGTTTACCTAACATACTTTTTTCTTAAATTAGCGGAGAGATTCTAGGGGCGAACCGGGGATAAGTCAAGGAAAAAAACAATATTAGAAATAAGGTTCTTTCTCGGTTAAAGGAATGGTAGGTAAAGAGGTCCAATTGTGAATGGTACCCCAGCTATGCACTCTTGCATTGTTATGTTCCAGTCCAGCCCATCTGCTGTTATGGTGAGCTCTGATTCAGCTTCGTTTTGCATTCTGATATCATTGTTTCTACATCCGGTTGCGAATTTTTCTTGAAGCACTTGTACGTGATCAGTGTCTGGTGGGGTTGCTCCATCCTGGCCTTCATAGCTGACTGCAGGGTTGCTGTTGAATTCTTCTACCGCTCCAAGCATAGCTAGCCCGGTGCAGTATATGCCTGCTAGTAATAGTTTTGACATGGGTCGCATGGTTTTTTGGCTTAAGGTAGCCAATAATTCCATGTTGCAGTTTGTCTTGTCAAGAGTTAATATTGTTTGTGAAACAACCATTACACCTGAAAAAATATGCATTTACAGCTTCAACAACAGTCTCTTCTAATAGGAAGAAGGCCAACCGGCTTCACAGAACATTACTATACGGAGTGGGATGATGGACTTGGCAAGGAAAGAATTTCTCTCTTTTTGGTGATGTCCATTGGAAGCACGCAAGTGCCTGGTGCCGAGATAGGGAAGGAAGCTTTTCAGCTTCTTCAGGATCATTTTTTGAATGACCTTTCTGGCGATCCTTACGATCGTTTTGAGGCTGCGCTTCGCGAAATTAATTTGATGTTTAATGAAAAGGAGAAAGAGCTTGGACTGAAATTTGTGCCGAATGTGCATGTTGTGTGTGGTGTGATCCAAAAGGATGCACTTTTTCTTTCACAGCGCGGTGATGCGCAGGGATATTTGGTTCGGAAGCGTCATGTGAGCTCAATTACAGATGGGCTTTACGATGAACGCAATACGGACGACTTGTTCCAAAATATCGCGAGTGGAGTTTTGGAGGTTGCAGACAGTATTGTTTTGGTGACTGGGCATTTGGTTCAGTATGTTACACCCAATGATCTTTCAAAGATTTTCTCAGAGCAGTCGCTTGAGGAGGCTTTGGCTGAACTTAAGGATCTTTTGCATGGTGATATTGAGGATCAAATGGCAACACTTTCATTTGAAGTGCTCGAGAAGACGGAACCTATTGTTTCGGAAGTTGCGGAGGAGGATGAAGACGGAAAGGAAGCTAAGGCGATTAACACTATTGATGCAAAAATTGCTGATGCAGATGAGAGTGATGAGAGGTCTCAACGGATTCAAAGATCGCTTGGGATTATGCGTGATTGGCTTGTTCATGAGGAGCGTTGGGCGTGGCTCAAAGTTGTTAAGAGTTGGGAGCGTACCAAGCTGATGAAAGTTATTGGTGGAGTTGCTCTTGTTCTTATAATTGGAGTTGCACTTCTTTTTGTGACTACTTCAAAACAACGTGAACTTGCTGACTTGGAAGGCAAGCTTGCAATCGCAGAAGAAAATATTACGCAGGCTGAAACTCGTGGCGCCTTTGACAAGGCGGAGGCAGCTATTCTTTTGGATGAAGCGGAGGAGCTTGCAGTTGAAGTTTTGAGCTCTGGGTATTTGGGTTCAACGGCTAGTCAGCTTGTTGACCGGATTGAGGAGCAACGTGACTTTTTGGATAACGTGATCCATGTGGACGACGAACTTAAGCTCTTGGCAGACTTTTCTGACTTGCTTGGGAGTGCGAGCATTTTGGGTCTTGAACCTTACGATGACCGCATGGTGGTTTACACTGAAAATGAAGCTTATCAAGTTTTGATTGATGAAGTGCAGACGCCTAGCAATATTGATAATACGGAAAAAGTGGTGGCGGCTGATTATTTTGAGGACAGGCAGAACATTGTGATGCTGACTTCATCTGGGAATGTGATTGAGTACACGGATGGTAATGCACAGTTTGCGGACACATCTGATGTTGAGTGGCAGGAGGGAGTTGCTGTGGCAACTTACTCTAGCAAAGTATACATTTTGGATTCTGAGAATGGCGAAATTTGGAAGTATCAACGTGGGACTTCCGGTTACGGAGGTGCTAGCTCTTATATTGATGCGGATGCAGAGGAAATTGCAGATGTGACTGAAGGTATTTCCTTCGCGATTGATGGAAATGTTTGGGTCTTAAATGATGACGGCAGTATTTTGCAGCTGCTAAGTGGAGAGGCTGTGGACTTTGACATTAAGAAGGCGCCGCTGACTTCGTTAGATGGTGCGGTGAAGCTTTACACCGAGTTGGATATCAGTCAGCTTTATTTGCTTGATCCTTCGAATGACCGGCTTTTGATCTTTAATAAGAGCACGCAAACCAGCGACCTGACTTATAGCTCGCAATACGTGTTTGATGATTTGAAGGGAGAGCTCAAGGATATGTACGTGGATAAAGAACGTGACGTTATTATTATTGTCACGGATCTTGGACTTTATGAGCTAGGGTTTTAGAAAAAACCTTGCACAAGCGGAAATCATGTTGTACATTACCCGCGCTTTTAGCAATTAACAGATTTAAGTATGGGTGGAGGTGGAGGAGAATTTACGGATAAGTTGCCTTTAGATGAAGAAGGTCCGACGGAGCCCAATCTGGATATAGAAGATGATCTAGACTTAGGTGTGCCTGAGCAAGAGCTTGAGATTAGGCTTGGAGATAATACTCTTATTGCTAGCTTGCATTTTGACTCTTATGGAGGGGTACAAATACAGACTGTTGCAGATGATTCAAGGTCTCAAATGAGTCAATTTTTTGAAGCGATTGGCGCTCCATGCAGTGTTCGAGTTGGCAGGCAAGGTGCATGGCCTGGCAGAGAGCATGGCATGATATCTGGTGATGGGGAAATACCTTCTGAGCCAGTTGGGGTAATAACAGTCAATTTCCCTCGTAAAGAGGCATATGTTTCACGAAATCATTGTGTTTTTATGATTGATGGCCTAGTTGGGTCTAGGCAAGTTATTAATTGCTCTGGTGAACCAACAAACGGGGTTGTTGTTGAGTGGGTTTATTAGGCCTGTTTAAAGCTTCCCAATCTCCTTTGCCATTTGTAATTCCTCATTCGTTGGGATGACGAGGATTTTTGTTTTGGAGAATTGGTTGGAAATGACGGAGTCTGGTTTGCCGCCTTTGGCGTGGGCTTTGTTGCGGCGATTGCAGATCCGGATGTCCATTGGCTTGAGGTAGTCGCAGATTTGTTTGCGGAGGTACCAAGCATGTTCGCCAATACCGGCGGTGAAGACGAGGGCGTCTGGTGGTCCGCCAAGTGCGGGGAAGTAGCTGGATATGAGTTTTGCAATTTGGTACGCGAGTACGTTAAATGTGCGGCGCGTGCCTGGCGAGTTTGGTTTTGCCCAGAGTTTTCGGACGTCTGAGCTCATGCCGGAAAGGCCAAGGAAGCCGGATTCATGCTCAAGCATGTGGTGGACTTTTTCTAGTGCGGCAGTTGGTGATTTTTTGGACGCTTTGCCTGCGAATTTTTTCGCGAGGTGGAAGATGATTGCTGGGTCGATTGAACCTGATCGAGTGCCCATTGGAGGGCCTTCAAGTGGGGTCATTCCCATGGATGTGTCTAGACATTTGCCGTCGCGCACTGCTGCGAGTGAGATTCCATTGCCCATGTGACAAGTGATGATGCGTGCTCGTGGTTTTTTCATGATGCGTGCGGCCTCGCCGGCAACATATTTGTGGCTGGTTCCGTGGAAGCCGTAGCGGCGTATCCCTTCCTTTTTGTACAGCTCGTATGGGAGGCCGTAAAGGAAGGCGTGCTCGGGGAGAGTTGAGTGGAAAGCCGTATCAAAGATTGCAAAGTGCGCTGCGCGGGGCAGGAGTTTTTTGCTGGCTTTTACGGCCGCGAGATTTGCTGGATTGTGGAGTGGCGCGAGCCGCTTGAATTTTTCAAGTTTACGAATTGTGGCGGTGCTGAGCTTGCTTGGCGCGCGGAATTCCTCGCCGCCGTGCACTACGCGGTGCCCAACTTTTTTAATGTCTGACAGGTTTGTGATGGCGCCGTCTTCTTGCAAAATTCCGAGTGCAAATGTGATTGCCGCAGCGTGGTCTTTTGCTTTTATTTTTGTGCGTGCCTCGCTGTTGTCATCAAAGTAGCGGCGGAACATGCAGTGCTTTTGCCCGATTGCATCGATGTGGCCTTTGTAGAGGCGCTGCAATTTTTCGTCAAAAAGGGCAAAGCGAAGCGAAGAAGATCCGGCGTTGAGGATGAGAGTTGGCATGTGGATGGCGTGAAAAGGCTTGTCGTTTGTGATTTTAGCACAATGTTGCAATTAAGTGTTTTTAAGTTTGGGGATAATTCTGTAGAATAGGTGCGAATACTTCACCACCACGCCATGATTACGGAAAACGGAAAAGCCTTGAGGTGGCTTAAAAAATACCTCAGATATGTTGATTATATCGGTGCAGCGCAGCTGTATCTGAAGGATAACTTTATGCTCGAGGAGCCTCTGAAGCCGGAGCATATTAAGTCGCGGATACTTGGTCACTGGGGGACTGTCCCTGGGTTGAATTTCATTTATGCGCATGTGAGTTACATGGTGAAAAAGCATGATGCCGACGTTTTGTTTATAACTGGGCCGGGGCATGGCGCGCCGGCAATTTTGGCGAATCTTTATGCGGAGGGAACGCTGGGGCATTTTTATCCAGACTACAAAGTTGGGAAGAAGGGCTTTGGGCGCTTGGTTCATGATTTTTCATGGCCGCACACGCCTTTCCCAAGTCACGTTACGCCAACTGTTCCAGGTTCAATTTTGGAAGGTGGCGAGCTTGGATACAGTCTTGCAACTGCGTATGGCGCGGTGCTGGATAATCCGGATTTGATTGCAGCAGTTGTTGTTGGTGATGGTGAATCGGAGACGGGGCCAATTGCAACGGCATGGCATAGTAACAAGTTTTTGAGCCCGGTACATGACGGGGCGGTTCTGCCAATTGTGCATATTAACGAATACAAAATTTCAAACCCAACGCTGTTTGGGCGCATGGGAGATGATGAACTTCATTCGCTATTTGTTGGTTACGGATACGAGCCATTAATTGTAAAAGGACGCAGCAGGGCTGGGACAAACCGGAGTATGCTTAAGGCTGTTGAAAAGTCGCATCGCATGATCAGGGCTTTGCAAAAGCAGGCGCGGCGCAAGGGCGCAAAGCCAGTGTATAAACCAAAATGGCCTGTGATTTTGCTTCGTACAGAAAAGGGCTGGGGAGGAATTAAGGATTATCATGGGCACGCGGTTGAAGGTTCGTTCCATTCGCATGGAATTCCTGTTGGACATCCAAAGGAGGATCCGGCTGCGCTTGAGGCAATTGAAAAATGGCTTCGCAAATACAAGGTTCACAAGTTGTTGGATGAAAAGGGTCGGGCTAAGAAATCGGTGGCTAAATATTTGCCAGCCGGCAAGCTTAGGATGGGTATGAATAAGAATGCAATTGGCGGGGGTTTGTTGAAGGATTTGAAGTTTCCAAAGCTTTCGCGCTATGAAGTGAAATTGCGTGGCAAAGGCCGTGCGGGTGAAATTCAGCGTGGAATTGTGCATGCCAGCAGTATGGTTAATGCTGGGAAATTTTTCGCAGGTGTGATTAGCAAGAATCGGAAAAACTTTAGAATGTTTTGTCCGGATGAGCTTGAGTCCAACAAACTTTCTGCGGTGTTTGATGTTACGCAACGCGCGTTTGTGTGGCCGACTGAACCTGAGGACGAGCACGTTGGGCCGGAGGGTCGCGTGATGGAAATGCTTTCTGAACATACGCTTGATGGCTGGTTGCAAGGATATTTGCTGACTGGGCGGCACGGAATTTTTGTAAGTTACGAAGCGTTCACGACCATTATTTCAAGTATGGTTGATCAATATGCTAAGTTTTTGAAACAGGCGAAAAGAGTGCCGTGGAGGAAGCCGGTTGCGAGTGCAATTTATATTAATTCGAGTGTTGGGTGGAGGCAGGATCATAATGGTTATTCACACCAAAATCCGAGCTTTGTGAGTAGTGTGCTTCAGAAGCACGGAGAGTTTTGTCAGGTTTATTATCCAGCGGATGCAAATGGCATGATTGCGGCGCTTGAAGAGTCCATGAAATCACGCGATAAGATTTGTGTAATTGTGGCTGGGAAACGTGACTTGCCTCAATGGCAAACTTTGGCTGAGGCACGTGAGCAGGCCAAGCGTGGAATTGCGATTTGGGAATGGGTTGGTGGCAAGCAGGCAAGCAAAAGTCCTGATGTGGTGTTGGCGTCTGCGGGTGACTACATGACGCAGGAGGCAATGCAGGCTGTGGCAATTTGCAAGGAGCTTGTGCCGGACATGAAGGTTCGTTATGTGAATATTTCTGAGCTGACTTCAATGTGCATGGGTGATTATTATCCTCGGCACTGTGCTTGTGTGGACAAGAAGCAAGTTGAAAAATATTTCACAAAGGACAAGCCGGTTGTGTTGAATTATCACGGGTATGTTAATGACGTTGAGCATATTCTTTTCCCATTCGTTGATCCAAAACGGTTCAGTATTCACGGTTACCATGAGGAAGGATCAACAACTACGCCGTTCGACATTAAGGTGCTGAACAAAGTGAGTTGTTACCATTTGGCCATGGATATGATTGAGCAGGCGGCTAAGAAAAACAAGAAGATTGCGCGGCGCAAAGTGGCGTTGGTGAAAAAGCTAAAGTCGCGGATCCGCAGGCATCACAAATTCATTTGCGAAAGTGGTGACGACCCGCCAGAAGTTAAAGCTTTATTGCACGGGTAAATTATTCTTCGTCTACTGCTGTTGCATCTTCGTCCTCATCGTCTGAGCCGGTGAAGGAGCCAATGTCATCCTTGGCTTGTTGAATTGCATCCATTGCATTTGAAACTGACTTAGCAGCTTGGTTGAATTCGTCAATTTTATTTTCGACTGATTCGTATGCGTCGGTTGCTTCATTTGTGAGATTTTCAACAGCCTCAGTTGCTTCTTGTTTTGCGTTAAGCAAGTCATCTGAAATTTCGCTACCTAGCGTACAAGCGGCGATGGAAGTTGTGAGTGTGAGGAGGGTGAGTAGCACGATAGTGCGAGTGGCGAGGAGTTTTTTCATATTTTATCTTTTAAAGATATGGGTAAAGTTGCCGTCGAAACTTTTAAGGAAATTCCGCATGTCCAGAACTTCATTTTGAGAGATTTGTTCAAGGCGAGGCGCGGTGCCAAGCTTTTTTAGCGGAGGTAATTGTTTTGGCAGTTTGCCAGGTAAGTCTGTGATTTGGATTGTAGCATTGATTATTGATTCAGCTTTGCATTTTGAGCAGACACCAAAAAAGTAATGATTCTCGCCGTCCATTGTACCCATGACTTCAATGTCTTGGTCAGTGAATTTTTTACTGCAAGCCTCGCACTTTACGGCGCGTTTTATTTGGCTGATGATGATTTTTAAGTCCCTGAAGTTCATATTTTTTTCATGGTTTTGCATGCGCGAATTACGAATGCAGAGTTAATACTACATCTGATGGGGTGTATTGCCAAGCAAAAAGGCCGCGCCATTGGCGCGGCCTTCCTTAGTCATTATTTTTCTGCTTATGCAGCAGCTGCTGTATGGTCGTCTTCGTCATGAATGTGATCCGCAGGTGGGGTTCCTACGTCAGCAGATGTTTGTTCACGTGTTTCATCAACAGCTGCAACTACAGCTTGCTGAGGTACAACTTCAGGTGCTGCTGGAGTTCCGATTGGCCATGTGCGTCGTCTTACTTGCTTACATACTGCGAGCCCAAATCCTTCAACGGAAAGGCCTGTTTTAATTATCTTTTCTAGTGCAGCAACGTCTGGGTCAATTTTACCCCAAACTTTTACAATGAATAGCAAAGTTTTTTGTACAAGACTTTTGTCTCCAATTTGGCTTACAAAGCGTTCATCTTCTGGTCCGCCAATTGCGCCAACAAGTAGAAGTCCCTTCATGAGGTTTTCCTTTGTTTTGAAGATTTCAAGTGCCATTTGAATGGTTGGCACACCTGGGATTAAAGCTAGAGCTGACTCCAAGTTGCTTGTCCCGAACATTGCATCAATTTCTTCAAAAGATTTTCCTGCCTTTAGCGCTTGCCATTCAGCATTCATTTTTTGTATACCTTCTTGTTTACGAAGGTGCATTACAACTGGGACAATCATGCCAGCAGCAGTGTTAGTTACTTTGTCTAGAGCAGCTTGCTTTTCTTTAGCACGCTTTGCGACTTCAGCTTTTTGCTGAGGACTCATGTGAGCATCTAGTTGCTCAACGTTATCTGGAGCTTCCTGACCTTCTGGTGCAGGTGTTGGCTCTGTAGCTGGCATTTCAGCTTCAGGCATTTCCGGTAATGTTTCTGGGTTGGCATTCATAGGTATGGGGGTTAAAGCCTTATATCACAGTACGCTTACTATGAGATTTTGTCAAGGGCTGCTTTTGTACGTTTAATTGAAGCGTCTTTCCCCAGGACTGAGAGCAGTTCAAAAGTGCCCGGAGAGTACTGTTCATTTGTAAGTGCAACGCGCAATGGCCAAAGGACTTGGCCGTTTTTTACGCCTACTTCTTGGATCACTGCAACGAGTGCTTCTTTGATTTTTTCTTCATCTGCGTAGTCTTCTTCTGGCAGGGATTCAAGTGCTGGCAGGGAAGATTTGAGTGCGAGTGCTGCCATGGCTTTGTCTACTTTCATTTTTTCGTGCTTGAAAAGCTCGGTGTCGTAGTCCAGGTCTGTGAGTAGGAAAGGACGCAGCATTGGCGCGCCGTCCAGCATGGTCTTCATGCGAGTTTGGATGCAAGCGGTGTATTTGAGCAGGTCGTTTACTTCTTGGCTGGTGGCTTGGTCTAGGTCCGCTTCGGTGAGCTTTGTTAGCTTGGCTTTGTGCAGGTCAGGCAGGAGCATTTTTGCTAGATCCAGGGCAGTTTTTTCGCGAATGTAATGGCCGTTGAACCAGTCCAGTTTTTCTGTGTTGAAAACAGCGCCGCCTTTGTGAACGCGCTCCAAGCTGAATTCCTGAATGAGTTCTGGGAGGCTGAAGATTTCTTCCTCAGTGCCGGGGTTCCAGCCGAGGAAAGCGATGAAATTAATCATTGCCTCTTTGAGGTATCCTTTCTTTATAAAGTCCTCTGCGGCAACGTCGCCTTGGCGCTTGCTCAGTTTGCTTTTGTCCGGGTTGAGGAGTAGTGGAATGTGCGCGAATTCTGGCGGTTCCCAGCCGAGCGCTTGGTAAAGCCAAACGTGTTTTGGTGAGGATGGTAGCCATTCTTCACCGCGGATCACGTGCGTGACTTCCATCTCGTGGTCGTCCACTACGTTTGCTAAATGGTATGTTGGAAAATTGTCCGATTTCATTAAAACTTGGTCGTCTACATCGCGGCCATGGAAACGCATTTCGCCGCGGATATGGTCATTAAAAACCAGCTCTTCATCAGGTATGAGTTGGCGGATTACATGCAGTTTTCCGGCATTCAGTTTGTTTTGGATTTCGTTGTCGGAAAGTGAAAGACATTGGCGGTCGTATTTTGGGGGTTGCTTGTTGGCTTGTTGTTTCTGGCGCATTTCGTCCAGGCGCTCGGAGGTGCAAAAACAGCGGTATGCCTTGCCCTCGGTGAGGAGCTGCTGCGCGTATTTTCGGTAGACGTCCGTTCGTTTGGATTGAAAGTGAGGGCCTTCGTCCCATTTCATGTCAAAGTGCTCCAATATGCTCATGAGATTTTCTGTTGCGCCTTCTACGAATCGCTTCTGGTCAGTGTCTTCAATTCGGAGCATAAAAGTGCCGCCGTGTTTCTTCGCGAAAAGATAATTGTAAAGTGCGGTTCGCAGTGAGCCAACGTGCACGTATCCGGTCGGTGATGGGGCAAAGCGGGTTTTGACAGTTTTCATTTTTGGGCGGTTTATTTTGCAAATTTATAATTGGCCTACAAACTATCAGGGAAGAAGGATCTCCGCAAGAATTGGCCAGTGGTCTGAGCCGCTGAGGGCTGCGGTGCGGCGGAAATCTAGGACGGTGATTTTTGGCGAAACGAGAGTGTGATCAATTGGGATTTGGAAGAATGGGCTGTGCGCGTGCCAGGTTGTGAGGATGCCGGTGCCTACGCTGAGGCGTGCGTCCTGAAGGCCGCTAGCTTCGAGCATGTCTTGGAAGTATGGCGAAAACGGTGTGCAGTTGAAGTCGCCGGTGACAATCAGGTTGCGGCCGGCTGCTTCCATGGACTGCGCGTATAGCGCGATGTCTTCCATTTGCGCGTTGCGTTCCTGGGCGTATGCGGCGGTGATTGGCGCCCGTGGGTGCACGGCTAGGATTGTCAGGTTTGTGGATTTGTCCTCGCTCTCTAGTGTGATTTCCACGCCGAACTTGCTGCCGAGCTCAACTTCCGCAAATTGGGCGGGGTATTTGGAGGCCACAAAGATTCCAGCTATGCCGGACTCGAGGCTTTTGTATTCGTAAGGGTGCGAGTTATAGAACTGCGACTTGGGGTCGATTCGCCAGAGCTCGGATGCCTCGTGGATTATGAAAATATCTGGGTCTTCTGCGTTTAGCAGGTCTGAAAATTCACCGAACTCGTCATTATTATAGAAGAAATTGCTGGTGAGAATGCTTATGGATTCTTCGGCTTGGTCTGTTGAAAGCACAGTGATGTGGTTTGTTTCCAGGTATGGCGCTATTGTTGCGAGATTGATCGCAATGATGAGGGCGAGGAGCAGGCAGTTTTTCCACATGCGTTTCCAGGTGAGGAAGGGGAGAAGCAGGGCGGCTGCGAGAATGTAATAATGGGGGTAGTGCGTGAATAGCTCCAAAAACCAGTGGGTTTTGGCTAGGGCAACCGCGATTTGGGTGGCTGTGAGGGCGAGGAGCGCGAGTTGTAAAATTCGTTTGATCATGTTGGCATTCTAGAGGTGTTCTGCTAAGCTTTTCAAGAAGTTAATTCAATTTTCTTTATAAAACTTTGAACGATGGCTACAAGAAGACGCAGAACTTACAAAAGAAGGAAGCCTGTTGCTAGGCGCAAAAGGCGGACAACAAAAAAATCAATGAATTTTGAATTGGAGAGCCACATTGCCCGAGAGATTTGGGCGGTGCTTTATTTGGCTCTTGCGGCGCTCACGTGGCTTTCGCTCAATGCGCAGCTTGGCGCGATTGGCGAGCTGTGGGTTTCTGCACTTAGTCCGGTGTTTGGAATTGGTATGGGGGCGGTGCCCTTTGCACTGCTTTTTATGGGAGCGACAGTGTTTTTCTCCAAGAAAATTAATTGGGGGCTGGCGCGGCTGACTGGACTTTTCTTTTTGGCGGTTGCGGTGCTGGGATTTGTGCATATGGGCGTGGCGCAGGCTGAACTTTTGGAAGTTGCAGCGCGCGGCGAGGCCGGCGGATATATTGGTTTTGTTTCTAGTTTCATTTTCACTTCGGCGTTTGGACGAGTTGGTGCTTACGTGCTGCTTGCTGCCACACTTTTGATTGGTGTGCTGCTTACTTTGCAGATCAGTTTGGGCGCAATTTTGCGATTCTTTGTTCCGTCATCGGCGGCTGTAAAAAAGGTGATAAGTGTTGCTACGCCAGAAATTAATATTGTGGAGCCAAAGCAGGAACGAGGTAATGTGAAAATTGTGAGGCCTGACTTTTTGGAGAATGCGAACATTAATGTTTCGGATGCAGAAGCAGAGGCGGCAATGGCAATTAAAGAAGTTTCAAAGGAGGAAATTGAGGCGCGTTTAAAGAAGGAAAAGGCGAAGGCTGAGGTGAAGGCTAAAAATGCGGAACCGGATGGTGAAATCGTGATGGTTGATCAAAAACTTGAGGGTGTGAAAAAATGGGAATATCCATCATTCGATTTGCTTGATAGTAAGAAGGAAGGTTTTGCGCTTAACAAGGTGGAGTTGCAGAAAAAGGCGGATTTGATTCAGAGTAAACTCGAGCAGTTTGGAATTTCTGTGACTATGCATGAGGTGCATGTTGGGCCGACTGTTGTTCAGTACACACTGAAGCCGGCGGAAGGTGTGAAACTTTCAAAAATCACCTCGCTTAAGAATGATTTGGCGCTGGCGCTGGCGGCTCCGGCTGTGCGTATCGAGGCGCCTATTCCAGGGAAATCGCTGGTTGGAATTGAGGTTCCAAATACGTCGCGGGCAATGGTGCACATGCGGGAACTTATGGAGACTGATGCCTACAAAAAAGTTGATAGTAAAGTGAAGATTGCCATTGGACGGGATGTTTCTGGTCAGCCTATTATTGCGGACCTTTCTAAGATGCCGCATTTACTTGTGGCCGGTGCAACCGGTAGTGGTAAGTCTGTGGCAATGAACAGCTTTTTGATGTCATTGCTTTACAATAATTCGCCGCAGGAGCTGAAGCTGATTATGATTGATCCGAAGCGAGTTGAGCTCTCCAGTTATAATGGGTTGCCTCATCTGTTGACGCCCGTGATTATGGACCCAGAAAAGGCTGCGACTGCGCTGCGTTGGGCGGTTGCGGAAATGAATCGGCGGTATAAGATTTGTGCGGATGCTGGGCATAGGAATGTGAACGATTACAATTCGGACAGAAAGACAGCTGAAAAATTGCCTAAGATTGTGATTGTGATTGATGAGCTTGCGGACTTGATGATGCAGGCGCAGAAGGAGGTTGAGGCTTCAATTTGTAGGATTGCGCAGATGGCGCGTGCGGTTGGGCTGCATTTGATTATTGCGACGCAGAGGCCGTCGGTGGACGTGATTACAGGTTTGATTAAGGCGAATATCCCAGCGCGTATTGCCTTTACGGTGGCTTCGTCCATTGATTCACGAACAATTCTGGATGGAGGTGGTGCGGAAGATTTGCTGGGTGCGGGTGACATGCTTTACCTGTCTGGAACAATGAGCAAGCCTATGAGAATCCAGGGGATTTACGTTTCCACTAAGGAAATTGAAAAGGTTACAAACAGGCTGAAACTTACGCTTGAGCCGAGCTACAATGAGGAAATTACATCTAGGGAAACCAAAAAGGTTAAGGTGCAAGGTGTGCCAGATGCACCAAGTGATGCCAAGACCGATGAGGACTTGATGGCTTTTGCAATTGAGTGTTTGAAGGCGAACCGCAAGGCGGCGTCTACTTCTTCCTTGCAGCGATACTTGAAGATTGGATACAGCCGTGCAGCGCGCATTGTGGACATGCTTGAAGAGGCCGGCATTGTTGGCCCAGCGCGGGGCAGTAAGCCAAGAGAAGTGTTTTTCCCTAAAGAAGATGTGGAGGTTTAGAACGGTTATAGGGAACTTCCGCTGTCGCTTCAGTTCTTCCCATGACACTTCTTGTACTTTTTTCCGCTGCCGCATGGGCAAGGGTCGTTGCGGCCAGTTTTCTTTGTGATCTCGTCTTCGCTTGTGCGCGGCTTAGCAGGGCCAGCGTTAGTTTGGCTCACGCTGACGGATGAAGTTGTTACGTCGCCTTGGCCTTTGTCCGCGATGCGGTTTGCTGTAGCGGCCGCAAGTGCGTTATGAGCCTGTTTAGGTTGTGCTCCCATTGGTTCTGTCATTTTTACGTTTATACGCACGTGGAACATTGAATTCACAATGTTGCGATCAATCTTTTCTGACATTTCTTCAAACAGAACGAAAGCCTGATTTTTGTATTCCACAAGAGGGTTGAGTTGTCCGTATCCGCTGAGGGAAACGGCGTTGCGCAGTTCCTTGAGTTCGTCAATGTGGCGCATCCAATGAGTGTCTATTACTCGTAGCATTATGTAGCGTTCCGCTTTGCGAAGGGTCTCTTCAGACGGTAGTGATTTTTCTTTTTCCAAATACTCTGCCTCCAGATATTTTTTGACCGTGTCCATCATTTGCTCCGGCGTCATGCCCTCTAAAGTTTCCAGCGCTAGTGGTGTGCTGCTGTCTCGGTGGATTGCCCTGACTACTTCAAAAATTTCCTTTGTTTCGCCGGCGTGGTTGAGTACGATTTTTTCTGATTCCTGTTCAATAAGGACAATCATTTCGTTTTTCAAATTTTCATCTTCAAGCACTTGGCGGCGGCGTTTGTAAGTGATGTCGCGGTGCGTGTTCATTACGTTGTCGTATTCCACGAGGTGTTTACGAATGTCGAAGTTGCGGCCCTCAACCTTTTTTTGTGCGCCTTCAATTGAGCGGCTAATGAAACGATTTTCAATTGGAATATCATCAGGCAGTCCGAGTTTGTCCATCATGCCTTGCATTCTTCCGCCTCCAAAAATTCGCATTAAGTCGTCATCCATTGATACGTAAAATTGGCTTTCGCCAGGGTCACCTTGGCGCCCGGATCGTCCGCGGAGCTGGTTGTCTATGCGGCGGGATTCGTGGCGTTCGCTGCCAATTACGTACAAACCACCGAGCTCTTTTACGCCCTTGCCGAGTTTAATGTCCGTTCCACGTCCAGCCATATTTGTTGCGATTGTTACCGCGCCTTTTTGTCCTGCGCCTGCCACGATTTCGGCTTCTTTTTCATGGAATTTTGCGTTAAGCACGTTGTGTGGAACGCCTCTGGCTTTTAGTTTGCGCGCGAGTTCTTCGGATTTTTCAACAGAAATTGTTCCAATCAAAATCGGCTGACCTTTTTGGTTTAGCTCGCTGGCTTTTTCTGCGATTGCCTTGAATTTTGCGTCTACAGATTTGTAAATTCCGTCTGCTCTGTCATTGCGAATAACAGGTTTGTGGGTTGGAATTTCTACAACATTGAGTCCGTAAATTGTTGCAAATTCTTCTTCCTCCGTGAGAGCCGTACCGGTCATGCCGGCCAGCTTGTCATACATTCGGAAATAATTTTGAAAAGTGATGGTGGCCAGGGTTTTGCTTTCACGTTTGATGGTCACGCCCTCTTTTGCTTCAACCGCTTGGTGAAGTCCTTGGCCATAACGACGGCCTGGCATTAGGCGGCCTGTAAATTCGTCAACAATCATAACTTCATTGTCTTTGATCACGTAGTCGATGTCCTTTTTGTAAACTGCGTGTGAGCGAAGCGCCTGTTCAATGTGATGCACTTCCTCAAATCCGCGGTCGGTGTAAATGTTTTCTACATTCAGGAGCTTTTCCATTTTTGCGATGCCGGCCTCGGTGAGGGGAGCCACGCGCATTTTCTCATCCACGTTGTAGTCAGTGCCTTCTTCAAGGAAACGCACGAGTTTGGAGTATTCAGCGTACTTTTCTGTGGACTCGTCGCCGGGTGCGGAGATGATTAGAGGGGTTCGGGCTTCATCAATCAGGATGGAATCGACTTCGTCGACAATCACGTAATTCAGGTCGCGCAGCACCAGGTCTTCTTTGCGCTGAGCCATGTTGTCACGCAAGTAGTCAAAGCCGAGTTCGTTGTTTGTTCCGTAAGTTACGTCTGAGCCGTAGGCCTCGCATTTTTCAGTGGGATTTTGGCCGCGCAAGCTCACGCCAACGCTAAGTCCAAGGAAGCGGTAAAGTCCGCCCATCCATTCGGAATCACGTTGCGCCAAATATTCATTAACAGTTACCACATGCACGCCTCGGCCTGTGAGGGCGTTGAGGAAAATTGGCATGGTGCAGGCTAGTGTTTTACCTTCACCTGTGCGCATTTCTGCGGCCTTTCCTTCGTGAAGAATTACTCCACCTAGTAGCTGAACGTCATAAGGGATCATGTCCCATTCGTATTCATTTCCGCGCACGTCCCAGCTCGTCCCAATCAGGAGGCGGCAGGCGGTTTTTACAAGCGCAAAAGCCTCGGGCAGAAGATCCTCTAGACTCTCGCCGCCAAGGGCACGTTTTTGAAATTCCGCGGTCTTTTTTTGCACATCCTCGCCGGTTTTGATTGCGGTTTGGTAGCCAAGTTCGACTTCGTTAATTTGGTTAACAATTTTTGCGATACGTTTAACGTCGCGAGTTTGCGGACTTCCTAGAACTTTTTCAATGAATTTTATTGCGGACATATTTTGGGTTTAGTTCGACTTCTTTTCTACCTCTTTTTCAGCCTCCGAGTCTACCTGTTTTCCAACCTCCTCGGTTGGGCGTTTACTGACAATCGCAAAGATCAAGAAAGTCATGAGTCCACCAAAGAAGATTCCAGCGAGGTTAACAAAAATGAGCTGGAGAAGGTCTGTTAGCATGGAGGTTTCGGGAGACGCGAGGATAATTCCGGTGAATGCAATTGGAGGTATCAAGGCCACGGCGATTGTTGCGCCAGGCAGAATGTGCACGGTGTTGGGTTTGAGCCAGCTGTACACGGCCACAATTCCGGCCAGGAAGGCCACGATGCTGTAGGTGGCGCTGTCTGTGAAAGTTTCAAAAATCTCAATGCTGACTAAAGTTTTGCTTGTTAGCATTGCCATTCCCATTGCGGATAGGATCGCGATTGCAAGGCCAAGGAATAAAGATTTTATTGAGTGGCCAATTAGCTTTATGCTTCCTGCGCCGACTCCAATTGAAAGGCTGATTACGGGGATGAGAAGTGGGGCAATTAGCATTGCGCCGATCAAAATTGTTACGTTGTCCATCACGAGGCCGAGGGTGGCAATCATTGAGGAGAGCGCTGTGAAAATCATGAATTTCCATGATAGGCGGCTTTCTTCAACTAGCGATTCAACTGCGAGGTGGAGTTCTTTTCGCTCGCGACTCATGAGTTGTCTTTTTGTGATGCTTTTGATCATGTGGAGGAGGGTTAGGTGAGGCGCCGCTGCGCGGCACCGCGTTTAGTCAGCGGCGTGTCCGCCGAGTACTACAAAAATCGTCTTGAAGAGGATTTTGAGGTCGAGTAGCGGAGACCAGTGTTTAATGTAGTAGCTGTCTAGGCTGGCTTCTTCTTCAAAGCCTAGGTCGCTGCGCCCGCTAATTTGCGAGAGCCCGGTTATACCCGGTTTAATTGTTAGTAGAAATTTGTGGTGGCGTTCGTATTTCTCAACTTCTTCTGGCAGATGTGGGCGAGGGCCAACGAGGCTCATGTTCCCAACAAAAACGTTCCAAAGTTGCGGCAGTTCATCAATGCTGGTTTTGCGCAGCAGGCGGCCCAGGCGCGTCACGCGCGGGTCATTTTTAATCTTCACTAGCGGGCTGTCCTTGCGGTGATTTTTGTCCGCGAGTTCGCCGTATCGCATGGAGTGTGACTTGTCTTTCATTGTGCGGAATTTGTAAAATTTGAAGAGCTTGGTTTTTTGCCCCACACGGTGGGCGGGGGAGCCGTCGTCTAGTTTGGAAAAGAGCACGGGCCCGCGTGAATCCAGCTTTATCAGGATCGCGATAAGTATGAGAAAAGGACTGAGTACGAGCAATCCAAGGCCGCTGATGGTGAGGTCTGAAATGCGTTTGTATATTTTGCCCCAGCCGTCCAGCGGAGTTGGTTTTAGGTGGATCAGCGGGAAGCCTGCCACGGGTTGAATCACAATGTTGCTGCGCTCTACTTCCAGGATGTCTGGCACAAAGCGGTACTCCAAATGATGTTCTTGGCAGAATTCTAGGATTTCGCGGTCTTGCAGTTCGGTTAGGTTTTGGCTGGTTTGCACAATTTCTTCCACGCGGTAGCGGCGGACGATTTTTTTAAGGTCCCGCAGCGAGCCGAGTTTTTTAAGGTTCAGAATGGCTGCACTTTTTCCTACGCCGTGCTGTGAGAGGAAGCCAATGAGTTTGTAATGTGGGTCGCGGAGGAAACTTGCCGCGAGTTTTTTGGTGATTTTATTTGCGCCAATCAGGAGGATTTTGCGTTGCCCGATTCCGCGGCGCAGGAGTGAGTTTTCAATCTGGTCGAAGATGATGCGAGAGGCGAGAATCAGCAGCCCCGTGATAATTATGCTGAATCCGAGTACGAGCCTTGAAAAGAAGACTTCGTGGATTATGAAAAAGTAGGCCATGATGCAGAGAGTCCACACAATCAGGTGGCCGCAGATTTTTTTGAGTTCGGCCCAAAGCGTTTCAGTGTTTTTGAGTTTGTAGAGGCCAAAGGCCGCGAATACGAGCACGAGGATTGCTGCGAAAATCAGGCTGAAGCCCAGGTATTCCGATTGTGGCATAAGGTGTTCGGGGCTGAGGTCGAATTGGTGTCCAGGTATGAAGTCGCCTTGGAGGCGGAGTTTGTAACCCAAATAGAAACCAAGCACTACCATGGCAAAGTCCACGGGGATGCGCAGTAAATCGAAAATTATTTCAGATCTTTTCATCGCCGGTATTTTAGCGCGAATTTGCTTCTGTTGGCAATGGCACGCCAAAGCGGTTGCTCCCGCTGGTCGCGTTAGCCTCGCGCGTATTAGGCGCTCGGCGTGCTTCGCAGGGGCTCGCACTAGGGTGCTCCTTCATAAGCCGAGTTCTGTTCTGGCGCATTGCTGCGCTGTGGTGATCATCTATCTGGGCCAAGCATTGCTGCGTGGCTCGAGCGGTGGGCGACTTAGGGCTTAAGGCAAGCAGGTTCTAAGCCTCCGTCCCACCTTGCAACGGAAAGGGTTTACCACGCCATCTACCTCACGGTAGGGCGCCCCATCCTCAGAAAGGAGAGGGGGCGTTTCATATTAATCGTCTCTGTGGCACTTTCCCTAGAAAGCGTTTTTTAGGTCGCAGTCCGGTCGCCGTTAACGACTTTCCTGCCTTGGTTGCTCGGACTTTCCTCTCCGCCCGCGAGGGACGAAGCGATCACTTGAAGGAGCCTATATATTGTACGACAAAAAAGCGCGGAAGTCAAAAAAATCCCCGGGGATTTTTGCAGGTTAGGGCAGGGTGGAGTTATTTGCTATCTGAAGGGGTCTTGCCAGTTCTTCGGCCGCCACCTGTGCGGCCACCTGTTTTTTTTGTGCGGGTTTTTGTTTTTGAAGGTCGATTTTGCCCGCTATTGTCGCTTCCTGCTGAATATGGATAAGTGCTTGCTGCTGCTTTTGCTGCCCTCGCAGAGGCTTTCATTTCAGGTACAGATGACATTGCTTTGTCAAAAATTGCTGTTTGGATGTGTGATTCGGCCTCTATTATTTGTGAAAAGAGAGTTTCAATTCTTCTGTGGTAGCTTTCAGAGGCTTGAGTTGCTGATGTTGTTTGATTGAGTAAGCTCATTACAGTTTGAAGTCTAGTTAGTAACTCTTCATTAATTTCTGTGTCTAGCGCTGTCAAATTCACATAATCTATATTTTTTGTATTGAGATTTAGAATGGATTCTACTCTTGTACGGATACTTTTCAATTCTCTGCGAACATCATTTAGGATGTCGATATCAGCACTTATTGATTCATCATCGTTAGGATGTTGGCTCTTAGGTTTTAGAGTTACTACCGTAGGAGCATCTTCTCCAAAAGCGTCATCTTCATCATCATCCTCGGATCCAGCTGCTGTTAATTCTGCATTAGTTTGTGCTCTTCCTTCATCTAAGTCTTCGGTAGGTTCTTCTGGGTCTTCCACCAAGGTGAGTTCGTCTATTTGCCTGTTGAAGGCAACTTCATCAAAATGGATTTCTAATTGCCATGCGGCTATTTTAAGTAAGTGCCCCCATTCAGCAAAACTGAATCTGTCAGGCTTTTCATTTATTGCTTCAAAAACTCTGTAGCCAGAGTCTTCCACTGAATGTTCCAGGTGATCTCTTACGATTTTATAGATCGCTGTTGTGAAATCTATGTGGTCGAAGACAGAGTACCACGGGCTTTAGCCGTGGGTGAATGAACCTGGCGGTGGTATTGTTGTCATGTGGAAGTAGTAAAAACTAGTCATGGGATGTATAGGTTGCAGTA
>Ga0075122_10000357_pt1 | contig 37099 bp, 42 predicted proteins | sample AntAceMetag02UKB_FD_69790 | JGI IMG/M metagenome (GOLD analysis project Ga0075122, IMG submission 69790) | Saline lake microbial communities from Ace Lake, Antarctica - Antarctic Ace Lake Metagenome 02UKB | ecosystem: Environmental > Aquatic > Non-marine Saline and Alkaline > Saline | place... | reverse complement strand
GGCATTGAAGTTTCCCCACATGGTTTGAATATTGTGGCACTCTTCCAACCGAAAGGGAAGAGAAACAGAGAAAACAAACTAAATCTAAATGGAGGAACCATATTATGTCTACTCGACAAAGAACATTGCTATTTGTGCTTGCGGCTTTATTTGTGATCGTTTCGATCACGGGGTGCAATACGATGGAGGGATTCGGAAAAGATATAAAGAATACGGGCAGCAATATTGAAAATGCCGGAAAATAATAGAACCTTATGCTTGATTAAATGACCGGGTTCAGGGTCAGTAATTTCAAATAAGTTCGAGACCCTTCTGGAGGCGCTTTTCTTTTATAACTGATCCCGAGCGAGGCCGACCTGTCCCGAGGAACGAGGGGAGGCCGAGTCGAGGGACCACAATATGGTATACTAGGATCATGTGGTACCTATATATTTTACGATGCTCAGATGGAATGCTGTATGTGGGCATAACCACGGACGTTACGAAAAGAGTAGAACGCCACAATCAAAAGAAGGCAAGCCGATACACTCGCATGCGTTTACCCGTCGAACTAATCTATCAAGAATCCCACCCCGACAAATCCACCACCAGAAAGCGCGAAATCCAGATCAAGAACTGGAGCAGAGATAAAAAGCTGGCTCTAATTGCAAAGAATAAATAACCCTTATCTCTTTATCTCTAAAAGGGCCTTTAGTTAATTTTTTTCATTTAATTCGTAATTCTGCCATGTGTGGTAATTTCTTTGTAATTGTATTTTCGGAATATTTTATTGGATTTATTTTTTCAAGTGAAAAGAGACCCACTCAAATATTCTTGTAGCGGATTTAATAAGATCCAGGGCCTCTGATTCATAAACATTGCGGCTTTCATATTGAATCAGATTTTTCTTGGCAAGTATCCTTTTAAGAGCGGTGCTTTTTTCACTAGCTCTAGGGAGAAGTGTGGATTTTACTATGTCACAAATATCTCCGTGATCTTGTGATATAGAGCGTACGCCTTTTTCGTGTACACAAATAGCATCCGCTGCGGAAATCACGCATGTGTGCCCACTGCGTTGTAATTCTTGTTATGCAAAGCTATGAGCATAGTTTCATAGCTGTCTTGTGCCTTTTTGAGATAATCTGTTGCTGTAGACCTTTCTTCTTGTTTTGTTTGCCTCTTTTTCGCGGTCATAGTTCTCTCCAATTTATAGGATCTTTTCCGTAAACAACGCTATATGATTTCATTAATGTTGAAACCGGTGGTAAATTTTTATTCAAACGATCCGTAAAGTCTTGTTGTGTTTTTATATACGCATCCAATGATACACCAAAATAGTCATAAAAAGAAGAGGTTATCTCTTCAATAAAAAGATCTTCCATGGCCTTAAGATCACTGTTTCTTCGGACGATGACGGCAACATCAATATCGCTGGATTCATCAGATTTGCCGCTTTGTTGGCTACCGTAAAGCAGGACGGAGACGATACTTTCCATTACTTTCTTTTTTGTGAGAGCAGCCTTTATGAACTCAAAGACATCGTTTTTAAAAGCATCTTCTTTTTGGAACATAGGTAGCAGAATTGACTCGACCATTCTGGCCTTTCTATTCAGGCTATAAAGGTGGTTCCTGCCGCTAATTTCATAATTGAGGATGTGTGCGGCATATAGTTCTTTTAAAGCCGCATGGGCCGTTGGCGCAGTTGTGCCCACTATGCGGGCTATTTCCCGGCCTGTAGCAGGATAACCTTCCCCGCGGGATATGAATAGCCGTATAATCTTGATCTTAATTTCGCTGTTAAGTACGTCATTAACGGTATCATTCATAATTTATCCACCATACATTTGTAAACTAATTTTTACATATGTGTATTTGTCAACTCTATTAGTTGTGTGGGTGGTGCTGACTTTCCCGGGTTAGAGGCTATGGTGATAGCGGGTTTATGGACATAAAATATATCTCTAGTTTATCTCATTTAATCTCTGATGTAACGTGTGTGGGAAAGATCTATTTTTAAAATTAAGCTTGGGATAAGAATTTTTCGATTTGGTCGTGATTTCCGGCTAGAATTGCAATGCAACTGTTTCCTTCTCTTCTCAAGATAACGCGCATATTTCCTTCAATTCCGGACTCATAATAAGGTTTTCGTAATTGCTTATAGAAAAAACCTGGAGCTATTTGGCGAGCTTCCGATAAAGAACAATTAGAGGAGCAATAAACATCTAAGGCTTCGAGAATAGTTCCTATAATCTTCTTTTGGTCGGATCCAAGCCGTTTAATGCTGCGATTAAAAGATGGTCTCTGGAAAAGGTATAAAGGCATATGTTATTTTCCGGATTTTAGACTTTTAATAAAAGATTTTGTTATTTTTTCCTCTTTACCTTTTTCTTTAGAATTTAGAGCCTCTAATTTAGCGTAGACCTCAGGGCTGAATTTTTTCTCTCGTATTTCTACAGGAACCAATTCTATCTTATTTTTATGGACTTCAATGGTAAACAATGCCCCTTTCTTTAATCCAAGAGTCTTTGCTATCTTGCTAGGTATAGTTATCTGATTTTTAGCGGTCAAAGTAATTGTCATGTTCTTACCTCCATTACAAGTATACCATATAGTAAGGAAATCGTCAATTCTGAAAGTAAGGAATATGGTCATTAAATGAAATTAGCGTTATAAGAAAAGGATTTATCTCACTTTATTCGGAATTCTAATAGAATACGAGAGTGAAATTAATAAAGAAAAAATACAAGAGGATTAACCTATGACGAAAAAAGTTTATGTAAAGCCTCCCAAGACAATATTTGTGGCGCAGCTGACCATAATCCCGCTGTTTATGATATTCGGTATTGTATTATTCAGTCTCGCGGATAGAGAAGTGAAGCCATATGTCGCTATATTTTTTCTTATATGGGAAGTAGTGTGTACTTCTATTCTCCTTAATGCCATAAAGGCATTGAAAAGACTTAAAAATGGAGCAATAGAAGTCGGCGAGATAAGCGGTTTAAGTGGTGAAGCAGGAGGTAGCTTTGCTACAAAACTGCGCTAGCTGGATGCTCTCAAAAAAGATGGACTTATATCTGAGGAAGAGTATAAGAACAAGAGGGCGGCAATAATGCAGGACAAATGGTGAATTTATTTATCCTGCATTATTTTAATTATTATTATTTTGAAGTTGAGTGTTTATATTTTTAATTCGGGTAACAATTGTCTCCATATGTTTGGATATTTTTTGAACCGCTACAAGGTAAGCATCTGAGTTTTTATCAAGTTGTTTCATCCTTCGCCAACTGGCAAACCATGCCGTAATATCGTAAGAAGAATCGAGTATGCTCTGTGTAGATTTAATTACAGCTTGAACCTCCGCGCTAAGGGGTGAAGATTGAACCGCTGAAACGAATGCCTTCCCAATTTCTTCCCAACTATCCTTATTGATCCGGGTCAAATCTAAAATATCTTTTGTGGCAAGTATCTCCTCGAATTGCTCGATCTTTTTAATTCTCGCGGGTATCTTCTTGAATTTCCATTTCAGAAGACTGAAAAACCCATCACTGCAAGTATCCTGGATCAGGTCTTGGGCTCGATTTTCAGCGCGATCGATCGCACCTGCTGCCTCATCTTGCCATTCCTTAAATAACATGTTATTTGCCTGGACGTCGCGGGTTAATCTCATTAAAGTCGCGCGTGTCATGACGAGATCTGACTCGAGGGCGGACAGTTCGTAGAGTAGTTTCTCTCTTTCCGGAACAGCTTTTTCAATAGAAGGCATCTTCTGTGGGGGGGGCGGTTGTGTTGCCCGTAAGGGTTTCACCGTAACCAGTTTAGTTGGATCAAGATTCTGCAGATCTACTATTAATTTTTGGGGATAAACTGGGGTACCCCCGTAATTTGAAAGAAGTTTTTGCAGATGACGAAGATTCTCCTGTGAACGTTGTTCAAGTTTTCTAGCTGAAGATACAGCGGCCTCGTATTGTTCCGGCTCGGTTTCGCGGAACTGTTCAGCATTTGTAATTTGTTTTTGTGCGGTTACTTTTGCCTGAAGATTGCGATCCACGGCCGATACCGCTTCTTTTGAGATAACAGCACGGGTTCCTACTGATACATTGGCAGATAGAGGTGATGCGGGAATAGGCTCAGGAACTTTAGGCAATTGAGTTGTATCAATAACTCCTGTCATTGCCTGGGCGCTCTTTTCCGCTAGATCCCGGGCTGTCTCAAGGTCGCCGTCAAGCGCTGCATCGGCTGCCTGCTCAGCTAAGGCAGTACTTGCCGCGAGCTGTTGTGTCACATCATCTGTAGTCTCCACGCTTGGTTCTTCGTGTATCCAATATTCACCTTCTTCCTGTCCAAAATCGACTCCGCCATCTATATCGATGAACATATGGTCCATGTCACCGTGCTCCTTGCTGATATATACGAGAGAAACAAATCCTTTTACTTTGGTGGGCACAGGATTCTTGACGGGATCAAATGCAGATATATTTACTTCTATGTTATTTTTTTTAATCCAACGGGCAAAAGCGATGACTTTTTCAGTTTCTCGCATAATGTGCAGGCTGGGGTAGAGTTTAGCGTAAGCGTCATAACGCTGAGTGAGCCCAAGAGCGTAAATATCCAAGCTTTGTTCAAAAACCCCCAAGTCGCCATAAAGGGGTTCAACGCCTATGTCCGGTTCGGCATAAACAAAAGCAACACCACTCTTATCCTGGAAGCTATCCATTTTTACGACTCCTGGTTTTATCCAATAGCGGAGTTGGCCTTCATCAGGAAGCGGAGTACCGAGACGCTCCGATTCTGAGGCAAGAAATTCTAGTGAAGACTGATGACCGGAAATAGAAAGCGTTTCCGGATTAAGAGAAGTAATATACTTTAAAGCATAGTCTGCCTCGAACATTACCCGCATTAAAGGCGAATCACTAGGACGTCCATAAAGCCTGACTCCCGAGTAAATAGTAGGAAGGTTTCGATACATGGCCTGAAGGGTATTCTGGGAGAGCACAAAACTTTGAAAGACATAAAGGCGCAGAGCTTCTTTTTGCAGGAATTGGGAGCGGTCCTCAAGGGTGTATGCCAGGTCTTCGTCCCGAGTATATCCATTGCGGTAACGATCAGCCATACGATCGACTTCAGCCGAGGGCACTCCTAATCCTTTGAGCAATACGCGATAACAAAGCGAATAGACCCGTCGGCCCGCAGTTTCAACGTTTATGAGCTTTGTGTCATTATAGTCGCTCCGAATTTGTTGAAATTCTTTATTAATGTGTAAAAGAACGCATAGTTCCAGAGTTGTTTCGTAATTAGTTGTATCACTGCGTATTTCCATTTGTGCTTTGGAAAAAACCACCAGTGCCTTCCCAAATCTTTCCTCAATGCCCAGGCTTGTGAAAAGTTTTCCAATGAAGTTTCCGGTTAGCCTATATTGCGTATATGTGGTTTGATTGCTTTTAGGGTCCCAATCTAGATAGGCTCGGAACTCTTCAGGCGTGATCCCCATTTTTTGACGCATCCGGTGTTCAAAAATAAGTTTTTCTGGAATGGGCTCTTTCGAGTGAAGAACGGACATAAGCGTTTTTGTCATCCACTTGATTCCGTATTCTGTGTCAGTGTTTATGCGCCGCATTTCCGCGTCTATGACTTGTTTGGCCTTTTTTACAGCAGGTTGAGCTGATTGATAATCAAGAGAAAATGATGGATAAGGATCCGTCAGTGCATCGGCAAGCAAATTACGGTACGGAATCGTACCGGAAGCATAAGCTGTGTCGTAGGTGCCGATGAAGAGGACACGGCCGGTTTCTTCGTCGATCATAGCGTATTTGAGAACATTTATCTCTTCAATCTTCTGACTTAAAGAACTTGAAGGTGTATAGTTTATACGAAGCGTGGCTTCATTTAACGCGATGTTGTCGGTAAGGTTTTGTGATCCAGGGCTGAAGTCCATCAGGTTTACTCCCAACCGGGGAAATACACCTATCGGGGGAAGATATATGGTGAGGGTATCAAAACGCGTTTTTTTATCAAAGCGGCTTTTCCGGTTGGATCTTTTAACGACAATAGAATGTTTGCCGGCTGCTACCTTTTTACTAAGAGCAATAAATTCTTCAATGTTGGCGGATTTAATGCCGTCCATACTGACAATAATATCGCCCTCTTGCAGACCCGCCTGCGAAGCGGCGGAATCAGGGTTGACATAATTTATTAAGACTTCAGATTCAGTTGTTTGAGCAGTTTGTGATCGCCGCTGCCGCGTCGCACTCGTGTCTTTTTTAGGTTCTTGAGCAAAGCGGCTTTTTCGACGCCGCGAGATTGGTGCGTTTTGTCCGAATGAAGAAGGCAAAAATGACCCGCTGACAGAAAAGATAACCGACAATACTAGGACAGATGACAGTATTCTTATTTTCTTATTAAGTATTACCATTCGTATCATTCCTTTTTTATTTGTTGCCTGTAGTGAAAAGGCCAACGGTTTAAATAATTTTATTTAGTAGATAATTATCTTACCATAAATCCCAAGATGCTCAACGTACTATCCACAATGTTTATAGTTTACATGTTTTAGTTGCCTATTATTTAACGCTTTAGTAGACTGTACCTGTACATAAGTAGCATTGCTTAACAGGAGGAATTTGGATGAGGGTTTTGATCTTTTTGATGATGATGGGGTTTGTCCCGGGGAATTTGGTTGCTGATGAGGATGCGGTTACTTATGCTAGTCCATCGGCGACTATGAAGCTTCAGAAAGTAGATATGAGCGGGGGAAAACCTTTGATGCAGGCGCTTGAAGAACGAAAGTCGAGTCGGTCTTTCAGCGATAAGGAGCTGTCAGAGCAGGAGTTATCTGAACTTTTGTGGGCTGCTTTTGGAATAACCCGGCCGGAGTCGGGGAAACGTACTGCACCGTCAGCCCGTAATATGCAGGAAATTGAGGTTTTTGTTTCAATGAAAGAAGGCCTGTATCTTTATGATCCTAAGCAACATGCATTAGAAATGGTACTGGAAGAAGATATACGCGCTGTAACGGGGAAACAGGATTTTGTGGCAGATGCACCGGTTAACCTTATTTTTGTGGCGGATTATTCTAAGATGGATGATGTGGGTAAGATGAGAGATTTTTATGCGGCGATAGATACCGGGTATATTTCTCAGAATGTATATCTGTACTGCGCGTCACAAGGTCTTGCGACAGTCGCGCGAGGTTGGTTTGATCCGGAAAAGCTAGGGAAAGCTATGGGTCTCGGTTCCGATGAAAGGGTAATTCTTACCCAGACGGTTGGATATAGTAAATAAACGAAGTAAGGGGCCGCAATATTCTTGAATCATAGCCCCTCTAGTTTTCAGTAATATAAAGAGAATAAGGTGAATTGTGTTGACAGGAAACGGGCTTCGTGTTATTATTTTGAAAATCGTGTTACTGAATTATTAGGAGAATTGATGTCTGAATTATTTCGTTTTGGAGTGTCTTTGGAAAAAGACCTTCTTGATAAGTTTGATAAAGTTATCAGGAAGGAAAATTATTCCAATAGGTCAGAAGCTTTTCGAGACCTGATACGGGAAAAGCTCGTGAAGACAGAATGGCAGAAAAAAGGCAATGTGGCGGGCGCGATAACGCTTGTGTATGATCACCACAAGAGGGATCTTTTAAATGTTCTCACGGATATACAGCACGATTTTCATAATGTGATCATATCGGGGCAGCACATCCATCTTGATCACAATAATTGTTTGGAGATTATAGTAGTAAAAGGAAAGCCCAGAGATATAGAAGACCTTGCCAATAAGCTAAAAGCGGCAAAAGGGGTCAAGCACAGTCAGCTTAGCATGACATCGACGGGGAAGACTATAAGATAAAATTTTTTTACATATCAGTAGCACGAATATTAAATAAGTAGCATTAAAAAAGGAGGAGAGATGAAGAAAGGGGGAGTTTATGTATTGCTTTTGTTCTTGCTGATTCTTGGGGCGGGAATAGATGCCGCGCGTGCCGCGGATATGCCTACTAATGAGGAACTGTTCAAGGAAATAAAAGAGCTTAAAATAATAGTGCAAAAGCAAAATGAGAAGATAGATAACTTAGAAAAACAAGTTTGTGGACAGCAGGAAATAATAAATAAGAACAGTGAAGTTCTTAAAAAAGAAAAGAATCAGGACATTTCGGTTAAATTGAGGCATGAATTGGACAGCATGAACACGGTAGGGGGTTTTGATATCGGAGTTGAAACTACATTTGTAGGGCAAGGGACTGTCAATGCAAACAATGCCGCGGCTCCAGACTCCGAGGATTCACGGTTTGATGGGTCATATTCTTTAGATCTGACAATGGCTAAAACATTTGATGATTATGGTATGGCTTTTGTCCATATGGAAGCGGCCCAGGGCAACACGATAGAAAGTGAGTTAAGCGTTTTTAGTAATGTTAACAGAGATGCCGGAGAATCAAATGCGCATGTCGATGTAACAGAAGCGTGGTATGAACAGTATCTTTCCCAAGATCAAGTTACAATTACCGGAGGGAAAATAGGCGCTGACACCTATATCGATACTAACGAATACGCAAATGATGAAAATACACAGTTTCTGGGGCATATTTTCCGCAATTCAAGTGTTATAGACTTTCCTGATGATAATGCGTTGGGCGGGAGAATATGTTTATCTCCTGGGTCGGTAAGCTTTATAGACGTAGAAGCTATCTATATGGATGAAAACGGAGATTGGGAAAACTTATTTGATAATCCCTTTATTGCCACTCAACTGAATTTTAAACCGGCTAAAGCGTTTGGTTATGACGAAGAAGTTTGGGGAGGTAATTACCGAACTTATTTCTGGTATAACGGGGCTCCTCATCCAACCGTGAAAAACGCTGACGAAATCGAAAGGGGAAATATTGGTTTTGGCTTAAGCTGCGATCAAATGATTACGGATACATATGGTATATTTGGACGTTTTGGTTGGGCGGATCCTGAAAAGAATGATCTTGAATATGATTGGTCAGTAGGCGCGCAGATGAGCGGGAAATACTGGATGAGAGAAGAAGACGTCTTGGCCATAGCAGTAGGTCAGGCAATTCCCGGGAAAGAATACAGAGATATTAATGAATTTGATAAAGCCGAGACACATCTTGAAGCTTATTATTCTTTTAAGATAAATGATCATCTTGTTCTGTCCCCTGACGTACAGATGATATGGGAACCCACCGGCGGAGGAACTACTTCTGGGGAAGCAACAGATGCTATTTTTGTTTACGGGATAAGAGGACATATGGATCTATAGTGGAAAAGGGGATCCGCCTTCGCCAACCTATTTTATGGTATTTGGCTACGGCGGATTAATTCGCCCCGTCGTTTTGCTTTGCAAAACAAAGCAGCGTGGCTCATTAAAAAGGAGGAGAAAATGCATATTCCAAATTCTATGTTACATGGGCAAATTTGTCCGGTAACAGCTGTTCTAAGCGCATTAGGCGTAATATTTGCGGCTTTTATGGCATCAAAGTCTAATAAGAAACCAACTGCTGCGAGGTTCGGCGCTATTACAGCGCTTATATTTGCCGGACAGATGATGAATTTTCCGATTTCAAATGGTACATCGGGGCACTTATTGGGAGGAGTAATGGCGGTAGCGCTTTTGGGAATGCCTTTTGGCGTACTAGCAATGTCGCTTGTTGTTACAATACAATGCTTGGTCTTTTCTGATGGGGGGTTCGGTGTATTAGGAGCAAATATACTTAATATGGCAATTTTAGGAACAATAACAGGCGGAATAATTAACAAATATCTTTGCAAAAGATCCGGGAGGAGTAATATTAGTCTAGGGATTGCGGCATGGGCGTCTGTAATGATAGCGGCCTTAGCGTGCAGCGTAGAACTGGCTCTTTCAGGTACTATATCATTGTCCAAAGTAATAGTGGCAATGTTGGGGACACATGCGGTAATCGGGACAGGAGAAGGCTTAATAACGGTAGCGGTATGTTCCGCATTAGCAGCAGAGCCAATAAAGACTTCGCCGAAAAGATCTGTTCTGGTGCCACTGGTTGCAGCCGGCATCATCGCTACGATGATGAGTCCTTTTGCAAGTGGATTTCCAGATGGATTGGAATGGGTAGCTGAAAAATACCAATTTCTTCATAATTCAGCACCGTCTTTTGTCAGTCCACTGCCTGATTATTCTGTTTCTCTGGTTAAGGGCGAAGCGATGGCTACAGGCTTAGCCGGATTAATAGGAGTAGTTCTTACTTTTTTCATAGCATGGGGTGTGGCAAAGATGTTGATTTTACCAATACGCCAAAAAGTAACAATATAATTACGGCAAATTAAGCATATTTAAGGGCCTCGATTGTTTTAAGCGCAGTCGGGGTCTTTTTTGGCTGCAGAGTAGGAGTAGTAGCTGGGGTTTAAACCCCAGCTACGGTTGTGGATCGTTGCAGCTACGGTTGTGGATCGCTGTCATCGCAGGGAACCCGCCTATTGATGTTTTCGTAATTTTTGTAAACTAATATTTTTTCTTGACAAAAGAAGAGGGGGAGGGTATAATTGATAATGGAAACCATTTTCAATAAGAAAAAGGAGTCGAATATGCCGGGCGGAAGAATGGGAGCAGGATGGGGCGGAAGGTTCAGAGGGTGTGGGTACAGGATGACCATACCAAGGCAGATTATAATGAAGGTTTTAAGCGGGACAGATAAACACCTTAGCGCCGAAGATATATATATGAAAGCACATAAGACAAACCAGGATATGGGCCTTACTACGGTTTATCGCACATTAGAGCTTCTCATGCAAATGGGTGTAGTAGTTAAATTTGATTTTGGTGATGGGAGAGCGAGGTATGAACTTACAGAGGGGACGAAAAGTAAGCATCATCACCATTTGATTTGCACAAGCTGTAATCGGATCGTCGAGTATACTGATTTTATGGATGAAGAAATGGAGTTTTTGAAACGTGCCGAAAAGGGACTATCTAAGAAGCACAAGTTTGATATAAAAAGCCACATAATCCAATTTTATGGTTTATGTGATAAATGCAAGAAGAAAAAATAAGGAGGTGTGTTATGCCAGGTTATGATAAAACAGGACCGAATGGAGCTGGTTCAATGACCGGTGGAGGCAGGGGTTCTTGCTCTACTGCGGGAAATAATGTCACGGGACGTCCTCGAGCAGGCGGGTTTTTTGGCAGAGGAGGAGGTCGAGGCAGAAGGAATCGATTCTATGCTACAGGTCTGACAAGGTGGCAAAGAAACGAGTCTGTGCCAGCAAATGAAAAAGAGGAGTTAAAGTCTGAAGCTGAAATGCTCAAACAAGAACTCAAAGATGTCCAGGCTTGTATTGATGCTCTGGAAAAAGAGAAATAAAGGGTCCAGCCTTCGCCTAACTAATTAAAGGTTATCTGGCGGCGGCGGGTTAATTCGCCCCATCGTTTTGCTTTGCAAAACAAAGCAGTGGGGCTCACTAAGGAGGATAATATGCGTATAGCTATTTCAACAGAGGGAGACGATGTCTCCGCCCATTTTGGGCGATGTCCCTCATTTACTATAGTTGACATTGGAGATGGTGCTATTACAGGTAAAGAAGTAATAAACAATCCGGGACATCACCCCGGGTTCTTGCCAAAATTTCTTCATGATAAAGGTGTTAATTGTATTATTGCCGGAGGCATGGGTGCAAGAGCAGAACAGCTTTTTGCTGAGCAGGGAATAGAAAGAATAGTAGGGATAAGCGGAACGATCGATAATGTAGTTAAAGAGGTCGTAGGCGGGACGCTTAAAGGCGGAGAAAGTCTCTGCAAACCAGGTGCCGGGAAAGGGTATGGGCTAGATAAGACAGAATGTGATCATGCTAATGAAGAGGATCATAAGGGAGGTTGTTAGAGATGAAGATATGTATTACAGCACAAGGTAAGGATCTCGACGCACAAGTGGATCCACGTTTCGGAAGATGTCAGTACTTTATTATTGCTGATACTGATAATAATGAAACAGAGGTCTTAGAGAATCCTAATAAAGATGGAATGGGGGGAGTAGGGATACAATCCGGACAGACAATGGCTGAAAAAAATGTCAAAGCTGTGTTAACGGGAAACGTAGGCCCAAATGCTTATCGGACCTTAAATGCCGGAGGCATTGAAGTAATAACAGGAGTATCCGGTACAATAAACCAGGTCATTGAGCAATATAAAGCCGGAAAGTTTAAATCTACTCAGGGCCCGAGTGTTGACTCTCATTTTGGAACTAAATAAATAGACAAAAAAGGAACTGTTATGGCGGTTAAAATAGATAATGAAAAATGCACAGGATGTGCGGTTTGTGTTGAGGGATGTCCGGTTCAAGTGCTCACGATAGAAAATGGTAAAGCTGTTGTGAGCGCAGAATGCATAGATTGTGGTCTTTGCATAAGCCAATGTCCGGTCGAAGCTATTTCTTGATGTAAATAAAACGTATTTTGTGTAAAAGTTTGGGGAGAAGTATGATAATTTCTGTAGCGAGCGGAAAAGGAGGAACAGGAAAAACCACGGTTTCTACGAGTCTTGCATTTGCGTTAAATAGTGATGTCCAATTTTTAGATTGTGATGTTGAAGAACCAAATGCACATATCTTCATAAAGCCCGAGATTGAACAAACAGAAAAAGTGTACATTCTTGTTCCTGAAGTTGATAAGGAAAAATGTAATTTTTGCGGTAAATGCCAAGAAGTTTGTGCCTATAACGCAATAGCAGTTCTTCCCCCTGGTGATAATACTGAGGGTAAAACTTTAGTTTTTCCGGAACTTTGTCATGGATGCGGAGCATGTTCTTATTTTTGTCCACAACAGTGTATAAAGGAAGTTAAAAGAGAGGTGGGCATTATTGAGAGGGGAAAGAGAGGAAATATAGAATTTATACACGGCAAACTTAATATTGGAGAAGCTATGGCTCCTCCGGTGATAAGAGACGTAAAAAAACATATAGACCCAAAAAAAACGGTTATTATCGATGCGCCGCCCGGCACGTCTTGTCCCGTTATTATGTCCATACAGGGAACCGATTTTTGTATTTTAGTTACAGAGCCCACGCCCTTTGGATTGAATGATCTGGTTCTTGCGGTAGAAGTATTAAGAAAAATGGTGATTCCTTTTGGGGTCGTTGTTAACCGGTCTGATCTTGGGGATAAAAAAACATCGAAATATTGCGACAAAGAAGGGATTCCGGTTCTGATGGAGATACCGTTCAGAAAAGAGATAGCTTCGGCATATTCCACAGGGATATCTATTACAGAAGGTTTCCCGGAATACAAAGAACAATTTCAAAAGCTTTTTGATACAATTAAAAAGGAAATAACAGAATGAAACAAATAGTGATCATCAGCGGCAAGGGAGGTACGGGAAAAACAATTTTAACAGCGTCTTTCGCCGCTTTAGCCGAGAAAAAAGTCATGGCGGATTGTGATGTCGACGCGGCGGATCTGCATCTTATATTAACTCCCAAAATAGAAAACCGGCATTTGTTTAAAAGCGGGAAAACAGCAGTTATTGATAAGGATATTTGCACCGCTTGTGGGAAGTGCCGGGATCTTTGCAGATTTTCCGCAATAGATAAAGAGTTTGTCGTGGATCCGGTTGCGTGTGAAGGATGTATGTTTTGCAGCTTTGTCTGTCCGGTGCAGGCGATCAAGATGGAAGAGAATACAACCGGAGAATGGTTTGTATCAAGTACAAGATTTGGGCCCATGGTTCACGCTAAGTTAGGTATTGCCGAAGAAAATTCCGGAAAACTTGTCAGTTTAGTAAGAAGTAAAGCTAAAGAAATAGCCGAAGAGAATAATATGGATTGGGTGATCATAGACGGATCTCCGGGGATAGGATGTCCCGTAATAGCTTCTATTTCCGGTGTAGATTGTGCCCTAATCGTAACGGAACCAACAATGTCGGGTTTACATGACGCAGATAGAGTTATTCAAGTTGCTAAACATTTTAGCGTACCTGTAAAAATGGTGATAAATAAGTATGATCTAAACTTAGAGATGACAGAAAAAATATGTAATTATTGCGGGGACAACGATATCTCTGTTGCAGGGAAGATAGGTTTTGATGAGAATGTGGTTAAGGCGATGGTTGAAGGCAAAGCGATAATAGAGCAGGCAGATAACGAAACAACAGATGCAATAAAGGCAATATGGGAAAACATTAAAAAGGAAACATAATGAAGATAGGGATCGTAATTTCAAGTAATGATGGTGAAACCTGCTGGAATGCATTAAGGTATGCAAATTTTTGTTTAGATCAGAAAGATGAAGTGAAAGTATTTTTTATGGGCAAAGGCGTAGAATATCAGCAGATAAGTACGGACAAATTCAATACTATTGAACAAGTAGAGAATTTCATGAAAGCCGGCGGCATAATTTATGCCTGCGGGAGCTGTATCAGATCCAGGGATCAAAAAGATTCCGAAATGTGCCCAATTTCGACCATGAAGGATATGTATGATATTGTTAAGCAAAGTGATAAGGTGGTAACATTTTAAATGAAAACATATCTTGAATGTATCCCCTGTTTTTTCAAACAAGCGCTTGAAGCTTCGAAAATATGCGGTGCGGAAGTTGATGTTCAAAAAGAGATTCTGGATGATGTAGCAAGAGCTATCCCGGGGTTTGACTTAAACTCTTCTCCTCCTGCGATGGGGAGAACAATCCATAAAATAGTTAAAAAACATACGGGGATAGAAGATCCGTATGAGGATATAAAAGAAAAAAGTAATCGACTTGCACTCGGTGTCTATGAAAAATTAAAAAAGAAATTAGACAATCATGAAGACAGGTTAAGATCGGCTGTTGAGCTGGCCATCGCCGGTAATATTATTGATTATGGAGTTAAAAATTCTTTAGATGTAAATGGAGAGCTTGAGAAAATATTAAAAAAAGAACATAAAGCAATTGAGAATGAAAACGATACTTTTTTCAATTATGACATTTTTTTCAAGACTTTAAGCCGGTCAAAACATATTCTTTATTTAGCGGATAATGCAGGGGAAACGGTTTTTGATAGCATCCTTATAGAGGAAATATTAAGAAGAGACAAAGACAAAGAGATCGTATATGCCGTTAAGGAAGAACCCATTATAAACGATGCTCTTATTGAAGACGCTTTTCTGTGCGGGATAGATAAGATGGCAAAGGTAATATCCTCGGGATCCGATGCGCCGGGTACGATCCTTTCTATTTGTTCGAAGGATTTTTTAACATTATTCGAACATGCAGATATGGTAATAAGTAAAGGTCAGGGTAATTTTGAGGCATTATCTTCGTCAAAAAGAGATATATTTTTTCTTTTTATGGCTAAATGCCACGTTATTGCAGAGGATGTGGGATGTAATGTCGGAGATGTTCTTTTGATATGCAATACTATCAATAAAAGACTGTCTCAATATGCGCAAAAGTGATATCCGGGAACAAATAGAGGAGGATCCAGATAAGATGGAAGAAGAACGCGACGATGAAAGTCTTTATCCCGATGATCTTCTTAAGATAGCGAAAGACCCTGACCATTTAGGCAGGATGAACGATCCCTCTAGCAGTGCGTATATCAAAGGACCTTGCGGCGATGAAATGGAGTTTTATCTTGTTATTGATAACGGTGTTATTAAAGATATCGCCTTTTATTCAGAAGGGTGCATTGCAACACGTATATGCGGTGAGATGACATCAAAATTAGCTAAAGGCAAACGGATCGAAGAAGTACTTGATCTTTCACCTAAAAAAGTTATGGGAGAACTAAACGGATTACCCGCAGATCAGAAGCATTGCACTATCCTTGCTGTAAGTACTTTATACAAAGCTATCGCGGAATATCTATTAAAGCCATGAATATCAAAATTCTTTACGATAATACTAAAATAGGCAATAAAATATGTGCGGGATGGGGCTTTTCCTGTTTGGTGGGAGATAGTGTTCTGTTCGATACCGGTGAAGACGGAAAAAACCTATTAAATAATATGAGACAGATGAAAGTAAAACTGTCAGACATAAAAGATGTTGTTATTTCGCATGATCATTGGGACCATACCGGAGGATTGGAAGCTGTACTAAAAAATAAGATAACGGTATATGGGTGCAAAACATTCAGCTCGGCATTTCAGACTATTGTGAAAAAGAGCGGCTCTGAACTTATAAACCTAGAACTTTTTTCTAATGTATCAGGTAATGTTTTCTCGACAGGCGCCATTCAAACAACATACAAAGGCGCTAAATTTGAAGAACAATCATTGGTTCTTAGAACGACTAACGGTTTATCAATAATAACAGGATGTGCTCATCCCGGAATAGTTAAGATAGTTGAGCGTGTTAAAAAATTGTTCCCGCAAGAAACGTTATATTCAGTTTTGGGAGGATTTCATTTAAAGGGAATGTCTGTAAAAGAGATCAATAAAGTTTGTGATCACTTAAAAGACCTGGATGTACAGAAAACAGGTCCCTCACATTGCAGTGGAGAGAGGGCTATCAATATTTTTGAAAAGAGATTCGGAATGAATTTTATCCAAGTATCCGCCGGGAAACAGTTGGAGGTATAGCAAGCATGGTATATGAACCAAAAGTTACACAACAAGAAATAGAAGATAATCACAAGTTCTTTGAAGAGAGACAAAGGTATTACAGAGAAAAAGGCCTGGATTTTCATAAAAATCGTCAGTTTATTCTTGAGAAAACAGGACGTTTAAACGGGAGGATATTGGAAATTGGCTCGGGTAAAGGAAAGACAGCTGTTTTTTTGACAAGATCCGGGTATGATATTGTTTCTGTGGATACGAATGAGGAGATGCTTAAGATGGCAGCGTTAAATCTTGCTTATGAGAATCTGCTTCAGAAAGCGGAATTGCACGTTATGGACGCATACTCACTCGCATTTAAAGACAAGAGTTTCAACAATGTTATTATGATAGAAGCATTGCATCATATAGAGGATATTAATGGATTGTTTTCAGAACTCGATAGAGTCTTGAAAGATAAGGGTACTCTTGTTCTATCGGATTTCAACGAAAAGGGGATGGAAATTATTGACGAGTCTCACCGGCAAGATGGGGGAGTACATGAGAATGTACATGAGGATTCATTCCGAGGGAAAGAGGCAGCAAACAAATGGATGCATGAGAAAGGATACAGCATAAAAAGTTATGAAGATAGCTGTCATTGGGTTTTGGTAGCTAAGAAACAAAATAAGGGCAGAGATTAACTGATATTCTTTGTGTCAAAGTAGGAGGCAAATATGAAAATAACAGATGTTAGCAAGGAAGATACGATTAAGACCCCGCATGAAGTGGAAGCTAGAAAGATATACGATACCCAAGATGCTCAAGTGATACATCTGACATTAAAACCCGGAGAAGCTCTTAAAAAGCACATAACTCCGGTAGATGTTTTCTTTTATGTTTTGGAAGGAGAAGGGATTGTAGAGATAGGATCTGAAAAACAGACGGTAGCAGCAAATCACCTGGTAGAGAGCCCGGCCGGTATACTGCATTGTTGGTATAATGAAGGAGAAGAAATATTGAAAATACTGGTCGTAAAAGTTCCGAGACCCAAAGAAGCAACTAAATTGTTATAGTATATTCTTAAGTGAGTAGCAACCAATAATAAGAGGTGAAGATGAAATTGTTAATAGTAGGTGGAGTTGCCGGCGGAGCAAGCGCCGCGGCCAGAGCTAGACGGCTAAATGAAGACGTTGAGATCATTCTTTTTGAAAGAGGAAAATATGTTTCTTTTGCCAACTGCGGGCTACCGTATTATGCGGGAGACGTGATCAAAAAAAGAAAAGATCTTTTGGTGCAGACTCCTGAGGGGCTTAGGGAAAGATTTAATATTGATGTTCGCGTGAACAATCTTGTTGAATCTATTGATAAAGATAAAAAACAGATCAAGGTAAAAGATCTTAAAACCGGTAAAGAGTATAACGAAGAATATGATCATCTTATTCTTTCGCCCGGCGCAGAACCAATAGTACCTCCTTTTGAAGGAGCAGACCTGGATTGCGTCCATACAGTCAGGACAATACCTGATATTGATAAGATAAAAGAAGAAGTGGATAGCGGTAAAGTTAAAAAAGCAGTGGTTATAGGAGCAGGGTTCATTGGCTTGGAGATGGCAGAAAATTTCAGAGAGCGAGGAATAGAAACACATCTTGTTGAGAAAATGGATCAGGTGATGCCGCCATTTGATAAAGATATGGCGGTAATGCTGCATAGAGAGATAGGTAGAAAAGATATCAGACTTCACCTAAATGAAGAAGTTGTAAGTATAGGAGAAGACAAGAGGGGCTGCATAGTTAAACTAAAATCCGGAAGGAATATAGAAGCCAACATGATCATCATGGCTATTGGCGTCAGGCCGGAAATTGATCTGGCAAAAGATGCCGGACTAGAAATAGGAAAAAGAGGCATTAAAACAGATAACAAGATGAGAACTTCAGAGCCCTCTATCCTGGCTATAGGAGATGCTGTCGATTCAGAAGACCCGGTAACGGGAGCCGTACGTAATGTGCCTCTTGCAGGTCCGGCGGCAAAACAAGCACTTGTAGCTGTGAACAATATATTCGGTATAGAAGATAAATATGAAGGCACTTTAGGGACGTCAATTGTAAAAGTATGCAACTTAACGGCCGCGATGACGGGTGCAAGCGAAAAGATCTTGAAAAGTTCAGGGAAGTTTTTTGTTAATGTATATACGCATCCGGCAGATCATGTGGGATATTATCCCGGGGCAACGCAAATGGCAATGAAAGTTATGTTCGATACTGATAGCGGAGTTGTTCTCGGAGCCCAGATAGTGGGAAAGAATGGAGTGGCCAGAAGAATGGATATTCTTGCGATCGCAGTTAAGCAAAAAATGACGGCTAAAGATTTGGCTGAGCTTGAATTATGTTATGCTCCGCCATATGGTTCTTCTAAAGATGCCGTCAACCTTGCGGGTATGACAGCATTAAATCACCTGAGAGATATAACCCGACTAGTCGATTGGGTATAGATCTTACGGGGGACGAGTTCCTGTTAGATGTGAGAACTAAGAAAGAATATGGAAGGGGCAATCTCCCCAATTCGATCAATATACCTGTGGATGAATTAAGAAAAAGAATAGATGAAGTGCCAAAAGATAGAAAGGTAGCATCTTTTTGTCATGTTGGCATAAGAGCTCACATAGCGTGCAGAATATTAAAACAAAAAGGATATAATGTTTTCAATGTCTCGGGAGGATACCTTACTTTTGTAAATCACAGAGACGCATATGACAACGAGGCCGTGCTTGCCCAGGAGATCGGGTTATCGGAAGGATCTTTTTGTACCGGCCCTACGGGGGAACCAATAAATGACGGATCATAAGAAAATAGATGAAGCTAGAAAAGCGTTAAAACTCGGTGAGAGTGCTACTATCCCCGAGATAAAAGAAGCCTATAGAAGACTATCCTTGAGTTATCATCCTGATAAATGCAAAGAAAAAGATAAAAAGAAATGTGAAAAAAAGTTTAAACAGATCAATAATGCTAATGAATTCTTAATAGAATATTGTTTGAACTATAAGTTTCCGTTTAAAGAGATAGCGGAAGAGAAAAATTTGAAAGACGAACGATCAAAGGAAGATCTAAAGAGATTTTATGATGTGTGGTGGGAAGACCTGAATGCGTAAAATATATGAGGGATAATATGGTGTCGTGAAAATGAAGAATATTTTTGATGAGAACTACAAAAAATATGATAAATGGTATGATGATAATAAGTTTGCTTATTTATCGGAAGTGGAAGCAGTAAAAAAGGTTCTTCCAACAAAAGGTTATGGGCTTGAAGTCGGCGTTGGTTCCGGAAGATTTGCCGCGCCGTTAAATATTTCAATAGGTATTGACCCATCAAAGAAAGCTATAGAGCTTGCCAAAGGCAGGGGAGTAGATGTCAGATCGGGGATAGGCGAAGAACTTCCTTTTAAGGATTCTACTTTTGACTATGCGGCAATGATCGTTACATTATGTTTTGTCCAAGATCCCGATAAAGTTATAATTGAAGCGTCTAGAGTTTTAAAGCCGAAAGGGAAACTGGTTATAGGTATAGTAGATAAAGAAAGCTTTCTGCGCAAGTCGTATCAGGAGAAGGGAAGTATATTTTATGAGTATGCTCGTTTTTTTGATATTGAAGAAATAGTACAAATACTCAAAACGGACGGATTTAGCGATTTTTCATATTATCAAACCATATTTGATTACCCCGAAAAATTAAAGACTGTCGAGGAACCGCAAGAAGGTTTCGGAAAAGGCGGATTTGTTGTTATCGGGGCGATTAATGGGGAATAGTGAATAGGAACTGGTTGCCGGTATCCAGTTCCTATTCACCGGTGATCTGGTAACAGGTGACTTTTTCTCCCTTCTAATTTCTACTTAAACTTATCTTGAAGCTTTTTCGAATATTTGATAAAATCAAGAAAAGGAGACCCCCCATATGCAACAAGTCATTATAGCCAAAGATCTGCAGTATACATATGAATCCGGCAAGAGGAAAATAGAAGCTCTTAAGGGAGTGGATTTTTCAGTTAAAGAGGGCGAGATATTCGGATTTATAGGTCCTAATGGCGCCGGTAAGACCACTACCATTAAACTCTTGTTGGGGATCTTGAATCCCCAACAAGGCGCACTCTCTGTTTTCGGACAAGCCCCGACGGATCCAAAAACACGTCAAACAGTAGGATATATGCCGGAAATAGCGGATTATTATAGATATCTTACACCGAAAGAACTGTTAATCATGTACGGTAATATTTTCGGGATATCCAAGAACGTGTTACATGAAAGAATTGAAAAACTTCTTAACCTTGTAGATCTCGAAGAAAGTTCCGGAAGGCTCATGCGAACTTTTTCTAAAGGGATGATGCAGAAAGTAAGTTTTGCGCAGGCTTTGATAAACGATCCTGATCTATTGATCCTCGATGAACCAACAAGCGGTTTAGATCCTGTATCCCGAAAAAGAACGCGTGAAGTGATTCAGGATCTAAAAGAAAAAGGGAAAACTATTTTCTTTTCTTCGCATGAACTTTCAGAAGTAGAACTGATAAGCGACAGAATAGGAGTTCTGTATAAAGGAGAGCTCCTGGATTCCGGTTCGGCAAAAGATCTTCTTGGAGGAAAAGAGGAAGGACAATCTCTGGAAAGTTATTTTTTAAAGATCATAGGAGAAAAAAGATGAAAGCTATTTGGGCCATTGCGCATGGCGTAATAAAAGAACTTATCCGAAAGAAGGATTTCTATGTTCTTCTGATATTTATGCTTGTTCTACTTGGCTTTTTGTCTTATCAGACTTTCTTTCAGATAGAGGGGATCTCTCGTTACGTTAGAGATTTTGGTTATTCACTGGTAATGTTATTTTCTTTCATCATTGCTGTTACGTTCACGGCAAAGCAGATTCCTTCTGAAATCGGAGCCAGAACCATATATCCTCTTCTGGCAAAACCCTTAAGTAGACAAAAAATTATCTTGGGAAAGTTTTTGGGCGGAACAATGGTCTCCGTTATTTCGTTTACCGTATTTTATCTTATTTTTGTTGGGTTTTATATGACAGGAGGGGAAGGGAAGAGTTTAGTGCTTCTAGGGCAAGGTTTTATCTTTGGTATTTTATTTCTCTGCATGGTTTCGGCTCTTGTAATGTTCTTTTCTAATTTTATGACGCTATCAGCGAATATTACATCGACTTTTTTGATATACATCGCCATGGGAAGTGTATCCGAGGCTCTAAAGAGTAACGCTTTGTTCTTTAAAGGGATAATATCGGGTTTATATGGGTTCCTCTATTATTTATTACCACACTTCGAATTTTTTGATCTTCGAATAAGAATAACACATGCGTGGGACGCCCTTCCTCTGTGGGTAGTTTTTTCCGTGTCAGGGTATACTTTTCTTTACTGTTTTGTGCTCTTATATTTCTCCGGCTATGTTTTTGGGAGGAAAAGGTTTTGAAAAATAAGCACCTAGTTATAGTACTTGTCTGTTTGACCTTGGTGAGCCTAATCGCAGTTAGGATAGATATCTACAACCAAGCCTACGCGGCGTGTCACCCAAAGTCCGACGCTCCGGTTTTTATGAGGTTTTTAGGTGAAGGAAGATCGATTGTTTCAAGTCTGTCGGTCCTACAGGCGGATCGGTATTATCATGGAGGAATTGAACATTTGCCTGATGAACATGGAGAGAGTTGCTCAATTGTCGAGAGAAACTATAAGGAGCACAAGCATCACGAAGAACATGTTCTTCCGGAGATAAATCCATTCAACATTCTTTTCCATATATACAGAGCAGTTGGACTGACAGAACACGTGCACTTACATGGTGATCAGATGAAAGAGATCATTCCATGGCTTTATTATGCGTCAGAAATAGATCCTCACAATACACAGGCATATACGTTGACAGGGTATTATCTGTGCGACAGGTTGGATCAGGTAGATCAGGGAATAGTCTTTCTAAGAGAGGGTTTAAGAAAAAATCCTGATTCATGGGAGATCAATGCAGAGTTAGGGCGCATCTATTTTCAATACATTAAGAATTACGAAGTAGCATCAAAATTTTTATCCAGAGCATGGAATTTAATTCAGAAAGTCCCGCATGACAAAGTTCAGGAAAGATACGTTTTGTCCTTTCTTGCCGCAAGCTATGAATTTTTGGGAAGGCCCACAGACGCTATCCCTATTTACAAACATCTAAACAAACTCTTTCCTGAAGACGTCTACAAAGAGAAAATAGCAAATTATACCTTTGATGTCCTCTCCTAAAAAGAGGAGATCAAGGATATCGTGGCTCGGGACTCGTGACCCGGAGCTCGTGAAGAGTGAATAGTGAACAGTGAATAGTTGCCAGTGGCCAGGTGACCCGGTAACTGGTGACTTTCTATCTTCTAAATTCTTATTGGAGATTGCTAAATACTGGGGAATCTGTATAATAATAATATGATTATCAGAGAAAAAACCAATCCTATCATAAGTGCCTCCGATGTAAACCCTTCTAGGGATGATTTTGAGGTTTTTGGTGTTTTTAATGCAGGGGCTGTAGCTGTAGGGAAACGAACCTTTTTGTTATTACGGGTTGCGGAAAAGGTGAAAGTCGAGGACCCTGACAAGACGGCGATCGCTAAATTTGATCCTGAAACTCAAAAAATAGAAAAAGTTTTTTTTGATAAAAATGATCCGGATGTAGATTGTTCTGATTCTAGGACGGTAAGGACTAAAACTCAGGGTAATTTTATTACTTCCATGGCGCATTTAAGAGGCGCGTGGAGTGATGATGGTGTTAACTTTATTGTCGAGAAGGAACCGCTTCTGGTAGCGGGAACGGCTCTAGAAATGTACGGGATCGAGGATCCTCGTATTACTTTTATCGATGGAAAATATATCATAACGTATTCGGTAGTCTCTGACGACGGGATCGGTACAGTTATGGCGTTTTCCAGAGATCTTAAGAGTGCGGAACGAAAAGGTCTGATATTTCTCCAGAACAATAAAAATGTTGCCATATTTCCCGAAAAGGTTAACGGGCTATACTGGGCGTTCCATAGGCCTTTCAATAAAGTTAGAACAAAAGAATCCATCTGGATAGCCGCGTCACAAGATCTTATTCATTGGGGACAGTTCAAAAAAATAGTTTCACCGGGTCCAGAAGACTGGGATATTTTAAAGATAGGTCCCGGAGCTCCGCCTATAAAGACTGAAAAAGGATGGCTTGAGATATATCACGGAGTTGATAAGGACGAAAGATATTCACTCGGAGCAGTGCTTCTTGATGCGGACGATCCTTCAAAAGTTATTAGTAAGTCCAAAAAGCCATTTCTGGTGGCTGAAGAACCTTATGAGACGGATGGTTTGGTGAAAAACATTGTTTTTAGTTGTGGTGCAATAAAAAGAGATAATGGGACAATAGATGTTTACTATGGGGCCTCGGATGACACTATGTGCTTGGCTTCAATAGAAGAAAAGGAACTTTTAGAGTATGCCAAATAACAATAAGAGATCTATAGCTTTCCTGGGCAATTATTTGCCCAGGAAATGCGGAATCGCGACTTTTACAACAGATATTTGCGAGGCTGTCGCGAAAGAAGCAGGATCGTCTAAAAATGTTTTTTCTGTTGCAATGACAGATACTCCTGAAGGGTATACCTATCCTGATATAGTCAAACTGGATATCCCGGACCAGAATGTGGCAGCCTATGAACAGGCGGCGGACTTTATTAATTCAAGCAAGGTCGACGTTTTATGCATACAGCATGAATACGGTATCTTTGGAGGAAAGTGGGGAGAGTATTTGCACGTACTTTTGCGGAAGATAAAAGTCCCGGTTGTAACTGTTTTGCATACTGTTTTCGATAAAGCCTATGATGATACTCAGCAAAAGGTTTTTGAAGAACTTGTACAAAGAAGCGATCGTTTGGTGGTCATGTCTAAGAGTGCCATTGAAATGCTTGTAAACGTCGGAGTTTCTAGAGAAAAAATAGTTTATATACCGCATGGTATTCCCGACGTTTTTTCAAATAATGCGGTAACATCTAAAGAGAATTTTGATTTTACAGGCAAAACTGTCATGCTGACGTTTGGTCTTTTAAGAAATAATAAAGGGGTTGAGTATGCTATAGAGGCTATGGGAAAACTCGCGCATAAATATCCGGATCTTGTTTACATTATACTGGGCGCTACACATCCGGGCGTTATTAAACATCAGGGCGAAGAGTATCGTCATTATCTTATGCGTAAAGTTGATAAACTAGGTTTGCAGAATAAGGTGGTTTTTCATGATAGGTTTGTTGAATTGGACGAACTTTGTGATTATATTAGTGCGTCGGATTTCTATGTAATACCGTACTTAACGAGAGAACAGATAACCTCAGGAACATTATGTTACGCGCTTGGAGCTGGTAAAGCTGTAATATCAACCCCTAGCTGGGCAGCCGAAGAGTTTCTTGCTGAAGGAAGAGGAGCTATTGTTCCATTTGAGAACTCACAAGCTATAGCGGAAGAGATAGACAAATTAATGCAAGACCCCCAAGCGCTCAAGAATATGCAGAAAAAAGCGCATGATTACGGGCGGCATATGGTCTGGAAGGAAGTAGCCAAAGAGTATATAAAAGTTTTTGATGAGATACAAAAGGAACGCAATGAAATTGTTTTAAGATTGCAAGAGACAAAAAGCCCCATTCTTTCCATTGTAAAGTTCCCGCCCTTGAAACTTGATCATTTGATTAATATGACAGATGATTTCGCCTTATTATGTCACGCGAAATATACGATACCGGAATATGAACACGGGTACAGCGTAAGCGATAACGCCCGCGCTATAGTTGTTGCCTCAAAAGCATATCGGTTAACGAAAAATAAAGAAGCGCTCGTTTTGCTGAAGAAATATCTTTCTTTCGTCTTTTACGCGCAGCGTAAGGACGGACTTTTCAGGAATTTTTATGACGCTACGCGCCGTCCGCTTAGAAAACTCGGATCAGATGATTGCCAGGGAAGGGTTCTTTGGGGCTTAGGATATGTAATAGGGTATGGACCGCCTCACTTTGGTACTATTACAAAAAGCGCGTTTGAGAGACTTATGCCGCATGTTACCGGCCTTAATATCAGGGGTACGGCATACGCCTTATTAGGGCTTTACTATTATCTCGTTCATTTTCCTAAGGATGAAGAAAAAAAGATACTGGTCAGAAAGTTAGCCGATAAGATGGTAAAGAGTTATAAAGATAATTCCCAAGAAGAATGGCAGTGGTATGAAGATAAGCTGGGGTATGCTAACGGTCTTTTGCCGGCTGCATTATGGATCGCAAGTAACGTTCTTAATGATGAAACATATAAAAAAGTAGCGGAAGATACCTCTAATTTTTTAATAGAAAAATCCACTAAATTCGGTCATCTTTCTTTAAATATGAAAAGAAAGGATCTCTACCGCAAGGAAAAAAGACAAGTTGACTTTGAGCAACGTCCAATTGATGCATTGTGGTTGGTAGAGCTGGGTAAATTTGCTTACAGATATACACATGATGAAAAATATTTAAAAATGATGAGAACATCTTTTGACTGGTTTTTAGGCTTTAATGACGTTAAAGTAACCGCGTACGACCGCGTTTCAGGGGGTTGCTATGACGGGTTGAATGAAAAGGGAGTTAATCTCAATCAGGGGGCGGAAAGTACTTTAAGCGCGGTTCTGGCGCTTTTATCAATAACAGAAATGGCACATCAGCAGTCTGTAGGCAGAAAAGGGTAACGGAGGTTAGGATGGAGAGTAAGCGAGGAAGAGATGTTATTCATAGGCATGAAGAAAATCCAATAATAAAATTGGAGGACTTGAGTTTTCCATGTCTTAATATTATGAACGCCGGTGCGGTAAAGATCGGAGATCAATATATCCTACTGGTCCGGATCGAGACCATGAAAGGACATTCTGTTTTTATCATAGCAAGAAGTAAGGACGGAAGAAATTTTAAGGTTGATAAAGAGCCTATAATGATTCCCGCAGAAGAAGGGGAATTTAAAAAGTTCGAAGAGCAGGGAGTCGCGGATGCGCGTATCACATATTTGGAAGGAGTATATTATATAGTTTATACCGCGGTTTCCAGGAATAGACATCGGCTTGCTTTAGCAAAAACTACTGATTTTAAGACAATTGAAAGAGTAGCCCTGATCTCCCAACCTGACAATCATAACGGAGCATTGTTCCCCTGCAAAATAAATGGGTATTATGTGAGAGTGGAGAGACCTCTGGAAGGGGGGAATATCTGGATCTCACAGTCAAAAGATCTTATTTATTGGGGCAAGAAAAGAGTTTTGATAACCCCGCGCGGGAGTGGATTTTGGGATGCAGACCGGGTTGGATGCGCCGTTCCTCCGATTGAGATAAAGGAAGGATGGCTTTTGATATATTATGGGGTTAGGAAAACTTCAGCCGGTCCCATTTTTAGATTAGGAACCGCCATTTTGGATCGAGAGGACCCTACAAAAGTGATAGGAAGAACGGGGATTCCTATTCTGTCTCCCCGAGAATATTATGAACGTGTCGGAGATTGCGGGAATATGATCTTTTCCTGCGGGGCTATTGTGGAAGAAAAAAAACAAGAACTTTTACTTTATTATGGCGGAGCTAATATGGGGATAAACCTGGGTACAGCGCTTATCCCGGACATTGTCTCCGAATGTTTAAAAAAGGAGACGATTTAAGTGGCTCGTTTTAGAAGAGATGTTTTAAGAAGATGGCCCGATAATCCTGTTATTGCACTGGAAGATATTCCATATCCATGTAATACGGTGTTTAATGGTGCTGTTACAAAGTTTAAAAATAGGTATATTATGCTGCTTAGGGTAGAGGATAGAAAAGGACATTCCGTTGTTGTTAAAGCGCAAAGCGAGGATGGATATAAGTTTGTTGTTGAAAAAAAACCATGTTTATTCCCGAGTGAGGAGGAACCTTTTAAAACTTATGAAGAGAGAGGTGTCGAAGATCCAAGGATCGTGCAGGTGGAAGGCGTATATTATGTAATGTATACGGCTTATTCGCAATATGGTCCGCGTATAGCCTTGGCTAAAACCGAAGATTTTGAAACGTATGAAAGGGTCGCGCTTGTTTCAGGTCCCGGAAATAAAGACGGTGTTCTTTTTCCTGAAAAGATCAACGGGAAATACGCGCGATTAGACAGGCCCATAACCAACAAGATAGGAAATATCTGGGTTTCTTATTCTGATGACTTGATGTATTGGGGAAACTCAACAATGGTAGCGGAGATCAGACGGGATTATTGGGACTCTTTTCGTATCGGAGCTTCAGTGCCGCCTATAAAAACGGAGCAGGGATGGCTTGAAATATATCACGGGGTTAAAATGACCGCGTCAGGTCCTATTTATCGTTTAGGGGTGTTTCTTCTAGCGTTAGATGATCTTTCACATATGCTTGGTAGATCCGAAGTGCCGATACTCTCTCCAAGAGAACCGTATGAACGAATAGGGGATGTTAATAATGTTGTTTTTTCATGCGGTGCGGTAGTAGAAGATAATGGAGAAATAAAAGTTTATTATGGCGCGGCGGATACTTGTATTTGTCTGGCTCAATCTACGGTGAAGGAACTGATAGATAACTGTCTGCATAACAAGCAAAGTTTCTAGGCGTTCAAATAGTCATGGATAATAAGCTAAAAAAAGAACTAAAACTGCTTGATGTGTTCTGTGTCGCGACAGGTGCTATGATCAGTTCGGGTTTGTTTATCTTGCCCGGAATAGCACATGCTTTAGCGGGACCTGCTGTAGTAGTATCGTATTTTTTGGCAGGCCTTTTAGCAATGACGGGGATGCTTTCTCAGGCGGAACTGGTATCAGCTATGCCGAAAGCCGGAGGGACGTATTTTTATGTCGCACGCAGTATGGGCCCGGTAGTTGCTACGATAGACGGTCTTTTAACATGGCTTTCAGTATCTCTTAAAAGCGCATTCGCGCTTGTAGGTATCGCGGCATTAATGAGTTTAATAGGAACGTTCGATGCGCGCATAATCGGTGCGGCATTCTGTTTGGTTTTTGTCTTAATAAATTATTTCGGGGTGAAGAAAGCCGGCCGCATACAGATAGTTATTGTTCTTATTCTGCTAGCATTACTTATATTCTACATCGCGAGAGGCATACCTTTAGTGGACATGAAAAATTTTGTTCCCTTCGCGCCGCATGGCATAGCTGCGGTATTTTCAACAGCAGGATTTGTGTTTGTCTCGTATGGTGGCCTTCTAAAGGTTGCGAGCATAGCCGAAGAAGTAAAAAATCCCGGGAAAGTGGTTCCTTTAGGGATGATCTTATCGCTCATCACTGTAGGTGTACTGTATACGCTGGTAATATTCGTTACTTCCGGCGTTCTCGGCGCGCAGCAGCTTGATCATTCTTTGACACCGATATCTGACGGAGCATTAGTTGTTGCGGGTAAATACGGGCAGATAGCTATGGTATTTGCGGCAATACTAGCGTTTGTGTCTACCGCAAACGCGGGAATAATGTCAGCGTCAAGATATCCGTTAGCGCTGAGCCGTGACGGGCTTCTCCCTAATATATTCAGCAAAATAAATCTAAGATTCAAAACGCCCGGGGTAGCAATCATTGCTACCGGTATAATAATGGTACTCGCATTATTCCTTAATTTAAAAATGCTTATAGAGGTCGCCTCGACTGTACTCATATTCACGTTCATATTTTCGTGTCTATGCGTGATAATCATGCGTGAAAGCGGTATTAAAAATTATCGGCCTCAATTTAGGGCGCCGTTCTATCCTTGGCTGCAGATCTCAGGGATATTTGGATGCTGGCTGCTCGTAGTTAATATGGGAAAAGAAGCTTTGTTTATCAGTTCATTGCTATTTGCCGCCGGTGCGACTATATTTTGGTTTTACGGCAGGCAACGTACTAAACGAGATTTTGCATTATTACATCTTATAGAAAAAGTTACCGCACGGGAATTTGTTGATGTATCTCTTGAAACCGAGCTTAAAGAGATCATACATGAACGGGACGAGATCGTTAAAGATAGGTTTGACCGCGTGATCGAAGAGAGCAAAGTTATTGATATACAGAAGTCAGTATCATCACAAGAACTTTTCAGAATGATATCTGAAGAGATGGCAGGATGTGTAGAGATTGATTCAAAGGAGATTGAAAAACTGCTTAACGATAGAGAAGAGCAGGGAAGTACTGTGTTAAGTCCGGGATTAGCTATACCTCATATAATTATCAAAGGGGAGAAAAAATTTCTCGTAATGCTTGTAAGATGTAAGGACGGGATAATCTTTCCGAAGGCTAATAAAAGTGTGAAAATCGTATTCGTTATTGCAGGAACGAAAGACGAACGGAAATTCCACTTGCGTGCATTATCAGCCATAGCACAGATAACCCAAGAAGAAGGATTCGAAGAAAAATGGTTAGATGCATCTGGCAAAGAAGCATTACGCGAGATCATCCTGCTCGGAGAAAGAAAACGGCTAGAGTGATAGAGGAGAGATCAGAAGGAAGAAAGACGAGGGATGAGGGAAGATAGAAAAGGAAGAAAAAGGCACGATTCATTTTTCACTAATTATTATGCAAATCAAAGAACGTAACAAATTTCTAATAATGGCGGCACTCTTTCTGGGATGTTTTTATATGCCGGTTGAGATGCTGCCGTTCAGGAATCCTGTATTTGAAGCTATCGCATTAGTAAGATGGTATGCGCGGGAACATGTTGCGTTATGTCTTGTTCCGGCATTTTTCATCGCAGGAGCAGTATCCGTATTTGTGAGTAAGGCATCAGTGGTAAAATATTTCGGTGCGAAAGCGAATAAGGTATTGGCATATAGCGTTGCGTCAGTGTCGGGTACAATACTTGCGGTATGTTCGTGTACGGTTCTTCCGCTTTTTTCGGGAATATATAAAAGAGGCGCTGGGATAGGTCCGGCAACGGCATTCCTATATTCGGGGCCGGCAATAAATGTTTTGGCAATCATTATGACCGCACGGATACTCGGATGGGAACTCGGGATAGCCAGAGCTCTAGGCGCGATAGTATTCAGTATAGTTATTGGTCTCCTGATGCATATTATATTTATCAAAGACGATCGCGTGAAAGAAGAAGAGATAGGACTTTTCGAAGAAGAAAAGAGCACGCACACCAGAAGCCTAAAACACGAGATATTATATTTTGCATCGATGGTAGCATTCTTGGTATTCGCGAACTTTTCGGCACCTGAAAATTCAGGTAACGGAGTATGGACGGTTGTTTATAAGCTAAAATGGTACCTTGCCGGGGGATCGTTATTGGCAACACTCTTAATGGTATGGAAATGGTTCAATAGGGAAGAAGTTTCTGATTGGGGCAAAGCAACATGGTCGTTCGCTAAACATATAATGCCGCTTCTTCTTGCGGGAGTACTTTTTGCAGGACTTTTATTGGGACGACCCGGACAGGAAGGGATAATCCCAACAAGTATAATATCAAACGCTGTCGGAGGAAACTCTATTTCAGCGAATTTCTTTGCGTCTATTGTAGGTGCATTCATGTATTTCGCGACACTTACGGAAATTCCGATACTTCAAGGTCTTTTAGGCGCGGGCATGGGAAAAGGACCCGCATTAGCCTTACTACTCGCGGGCCCGGTACTCAGTTTACCTAATATGCTGGTTATAAGAGGAGTACTTGGAACACGCAAAACAGTCGTATATGTCAGTCTAGTTGTAGTCATGGCAACCATAACCGGAATATTTTTCGGTTCGATGATCAGTTAGGTATGATCCGAGTCCCGCCGCTATAGTTTCGGGTATACACCCGAAAAAGACCTGTAAATTCAAAATCTTCTTGATTTTTTAGCGAAAATTAAAGATAATAGACGGTGCTAGTAGAGTAGTAGCGGATCCAAAAAGAACAATGGCGTTCTTTTTCCTGCGGAATCAGGGAGAAGAACGCCATTGTTTTAATACCGGCGAATTGAAAAGAAATACTTGAGAGTCAATAAAACGAACCGGGCATATTTTCGGTGGTGAAAATATTAGATTAGGAAAGTAGTAACGGAGGTGTTAAAATGGCAGTGAAGTCAAATTGTGTAGAAAGTCTACAAGGATGTAGCAATGGAGGTGCGAAAATGGGATTAAAATCAAGTTACGTGGAAAGCGTACTTGAGACGGTTAAAAGACGTAATCCGGGCGAACCTGAGTTTTTGCAAGCGGTTACGGAAGTTTTAGAGTCTCTTGTACCGGTAGTTGAAAAACACAAGAAGTACCAGGAAGCAAGTATACTGGAACGTATAGTGGAACCGGAAAGGCAGATAATCTTTCGCGTACCCTGGCAGGACGATAAGGGGAACGTGCACGTTAATCGTGGATTCCGTTTTGAGTTTAACAGTGCGCTTGGTCCTTACAAGGGCGGGTTAAGATTCCACCCTACAGCTAACAAGAGTATTCTGAAATTCCTGGGATTTGAACAGATCTTCAAGAACTCTTTAACAACCCTGCCTATGGGCGGCGGTAAAGGTGGAGCGGATTTCGATTCTAAAGGCAAATCTGATAACGAAGTTATGAGATTCTGCCAATCTTTTATGACTGAACTTCAGCGTCATATTGGACCTGATACTGACGTGCCTGCGGGTGATATAGGTGTAGGCGGACGTGAAATAGGATTCATGTTCGGGCAGTACAGACGTATCCGTAACGAGTTTACAGGTGTACTTACAGGTAAAGCGCTTAATTGGGGCGGATCATTTATAAGGTCTGAAGCTACGGGATACGGCGCGACATATTTTGCGGAAGAAATGCTTAAAACGCGCGGTGAAACATTTAAAGGTAAGACCGTCGTGGTTTCCGGATCGGGTAATGTTGCTCAATATACTGTTGAGAAAGTTAACCAACTAGGCGGTAAAGTAGTATCGTTATCGGATTCTGCAGGGACTATATATGACCCAGCTGGAATAGATGGCGAAAAACTCGCGTTTGTAATGGAACTTAAGAACGTTAAACGCGGACGCATAAAAGAGTATGCCGATAAATTCGGATGTGAATACAGAGAAGGCACAAAGCCGTGGAGCCTTAAATGTGATTGCGCGTTCCCAAGCGCTACACAGAACGAGATCGACGGAAACGACGCAAAAACGCTTTTGGATAACGGATGTTATGTTATCTCTGAAGGCGCGAATATGCCGTCAACCCCGGAAGCGGTAGATCTATATATCCAGAAAAAGATACTTTACGGACCGGGTAAAGCAGCTAACGCGGGTGGCGTAGCTACTTCAGGACTCGAGATGAGCCAGAATTCCCAGAGATTGGGATGGTCACGTGAAGAAGTTGATCAGAAACTTAAAGGGATCATGGCTGCTATACACAAACAGTGTGTAGAAGCTGCCGAAGAGTATGGTCAGCCGGGTAACTACGTAATGGGCGCGAATATAGCCGGTTTCGTAAAAGTTGCCGATGCCATGCTGGATCAAGGCGTGATATAAGAGTAGAAGTCAGAAGTTAGAAATAAATCAGGGACGTTTCTCCTCACTGCTTTCTTGCGAAAGCAAGAAGTGGGGGTAGACGTCCCTGATTTATTGACCATTGACTATTGACTATCGACCATGGACTTTTTATCTTTACACAATCAATATTGTACGAACATGCACGCTTTATCTCTATATTGGTCAATATCTGTCAATAGTCAATGGTCGATAGTCAATTGTCTAATTGCTGACTTCATTATAAACGAATGAGAGTTGCATATTGACCAAAGACGTGATATATATATAGTTAAAATTAGAATTCAATACAAATGAGATAAAATCAGGCAAAAGGGCATAATATGCTGGATCCTAAATTTATCAGAGAAAATACCGAGATAGTTAAACAGGCCTTAAAGAATCGGTGCGATGACACCGGTATAATAGATACGTTTCTGGAACTTGATGCTGAACGCAGGCAACTTGTTCAAAAAACCGAGGACCTTAAACGTCAAAAGAACGAAGCATCCAAAAAGATAGGCGAACTTATCAAGTCCGGTAAAGACGCTGCATCTGCTAAAGATGAAGTTAATGCTACTAACGACAAGATAAATAAACTTGATGAAGAATTAAGGGCGGTAGAAGAGAAATACGCGGGAGTTTTGGATTCTATCCCTAATCTTCCGCATGAAAGCGTCCCTGTGGGTAAGAACGCTGAAGACAATAAATTGGTTCGGGAAGAAGGATCTAAACCAAAATTCGCGTTCACGCTCAAGGATCACCTGGAGATAGGCAAGATCAATGAATTATTTGATCCTGAACGCGGCGCAAAGATGTCGGGTTCAGGATTTCCTTTATATATGGGGCAGGGAGCTAAACTCGAGCGTTCACTTATAAACTTTATGCTTGATGTACATGTGAAAGATCATGGATATAAAGAGATCTTTCCGCCATTTCTGGTTAACCGGCAAAGTATGAGAGGAACCGGTCAGATACCTAAACTCGAAGAAGATATGTACAGATTAAGCGAAGAGGATATGTTTTTGATACCTACCGCGGAAGTACCTGTAACTAATATCCATGCGAATGAAGTTTTAAAGGAAGCGGACTTACCGATATACTATACGGCATATACGGCTTGTTTCAGGAGAGAAGCTGGTTCTTACGGAAAAGACACTAAAGGACTCATCCGGGTGCACCAGTTCAATAAAGTTGAAATGGTAAAGTTCACGCAACCTGAAAACTCAATGAATGAACTGGAAACATTATTACTTAATGCGGAAGACATACTCAAACGGGTAGGGTTACCTTATAGGGTACTTGAACTATGTACGGGGGACTTAAGTTTTGCGGCACATAAATGTTATGACATAGAGCTATGGGCACCGGGTTCTGCTAGATGGCTTGAAGTTTCCAGCTGTTCGGTATTCTCGGATTTTCAAGCAAGACGCGCTAACATTAAATATAAACCATCGAACGGAGGAAAAGCGCAGTATCTGCATACACTCAATGGGTCAGGAGTAGCGCTTCCGAGATTGGTAATAGCCTTACTCGAAATATACCAGAACAAAGACGGATCTGTTAGCGTGCCGAAAGTATTACAGCCATATTTCGGATCGAAATTAATAAAACCTGCAACCTAAAAAAAGGTGTCAGGTTATAGGTGATAGGTGTCAGGATGAGCCTAAAACCTACAACCTAAAACCTAAAATCATGTTTACAAAGTTTTTCAGGACTATTATAGGATTATTGATCATACCTGTAGCCATAGGTACGGCCCAGGCCTTCGGAGCGGCAATTTCCACGATCAGCTTTCTTAACGGGGTGCTTCATATACTTGAAAGAGGGGTGCTTTTATATGTACTATTTCATATTATTGTTATGAGACCAGTATATATATATGTTCTTGCACACGAATTCGTACATGTTATTGCGACATGGATATGCGGAGGTAAAGTAGTTTCTTTTAGCGTCAAGCCATCCGGGGGAAACGTCGTTACTTCCAAGACCAATTTTTTTATAGAACTCAGCCCGTATTTTGTCCCGCTTTACACGATCATTATAGGCGGAATATTCGCGATTATGAGATCTATGGGGCAGGGTCCGGTATTCCAGTCGGAAATACTACTTTTCTTGATAGGCGCGTCTTTAGCGATGCATCTAGTAATGACTGCAGAAGCCCTGCGTATACAGCAGCCCGATATAATGAAGTCCGGCATAATGTTTTCTTACGCATTGATATTTATCCTTAATCTTGTTGTCGTTATTGCCGTGTTTTCAATTATTTTTGCGGATATAAAATTTGCTGAGTTTGTTAGGCAGGCGTATAATTATTCTGCGCACATATATAGACTTGTATATGCGAAGATATTGTATTTGTATGCTCATTATGTTAAGGGATAATTTAAGAGAATATTGACCGGTGTTGGTGGTCAGAAAATCATATAGAGGGTATACCATGCTCAAACAGTCCTCGTCCTTTGGATTGCGGAACTGCGCGTGATATACCATCTATATGTTTTTCTGGTATTAGACGGGAATAAATATATGCTGGTCGATGGAGGGGACTATTCTTTGAGTGTGCTCCAGCCTTCGGCTGTTGCTGTTGAAGCTTGAATTTATGTACTTCTCAAGTAGAGAAAAATGTGTTAGAATTACGTCATTCTAGGCGGCGATCTTGACACCGAGCCGCAGGCGAAAGCGGACGGAAAACCGTTGAAATCCTAGTGAAAGACCGGATATAAGAGTTTTATATAGAGATAGATGTTGCGGAGGAGGAGTGGCAGAGCGGTTGAATGCGGCGGTCTTGAAAACCGTTGACCTGAAAGGGTTCTGGGGTTCGAATCCCTACTCCTCCGCCAGTAAAAACCAAAGCGGGAAGAGAATAAACTCTCTTCCCGCTTTTTATTTTTCCTGTCTCTTTCAGCGATGCTGAAAGAGTGATATTCACTCGACGCACAAACTTTGGAATAAATTCCAAGTTTGTTTATCTCGCTCATATCTTGTGTAGGCTTGGGGCCCCCGTAGCATGTTTCGCTGTGCAAAACAACGGGTGTCCCTACTCTTTCTTGGATTGGCAGCCTGTGGCTGCCCCTTGCTTGTCATCTATAACAAAGCATGTCATCCGAGCGGAGTGTCCGAAGGACACGGAGTCGAGGGATCTTTTTTCACCCTCCTGAACCGGGTTAAGCCTATGAGCCGCAAGGCGAATAGTGACCAACCCGGTTCACTAATTATCAGTAAACCTTGTAAAATAAGCTAGTTAGCGATAGAATACCTAGGCGTATCTCTTTATGACATACCCATGTTTTAGTTGTAAATATAGATGTTTAAAGTAATTAAGTAAAGCGTCCTTAGGTTCAAGTACCTAGTGCACCACCATAATCTGCTATAATAGCAGAAGACGGTTTGTATAAATTCTTAAGAATGAAAGAGATATGAAACAAATATTTAATTCCTAATGGATAAATCGGGGGCAGATCCTTATTTGTGGCCCTCTCACTCCGAACTGCTGACCTTTCGCGCTCTAATCTCTAGCTTCTAGTTGCTCCTCGGGTTCCTTTTCCGTTTCACTTCTAGCTCTCCATTCTCTCATAAATGAGCGCCGAGGACGTAATGTCCGAGGTGTGTCGAAACGTCCCCAATTAATTATTCTTGACAGAATAACTTTGATTGGTATAATTGAATCTGAAATTCAATTTCAAAAAGAGGGGAAATGAAAAAAGATAAAGTGATGGACCTTTTTGTAGGGTATTTACGAGAAAAGGTTCTACAAATAACTAAACAGAGAGAGGAGATCTTTAGGTGCTTTCTGTCTACTGACACACATTTGAGTGTAGAGGAACTATACTCTCTAGTAAGAAAGAAAGACCCTAAGGTAGGACAGACAACAGTATTTAGAACTTTGAAACTTTTGTGTGAAGCAGATATTGCTAAAGAGGTAGATTTTGGCGGTAGGGTTAAAAGATACGAAGTTAAATACGGACATAAACATCATGACCACTTGGTATGCACTAAATGCGGGGAGTTTATTGAAGCGGTGGATGAGAGAATAGAGGAACTTCAGGATAAGTTATGCAAGAAATTTGGATTTATACCATTTTAAGTTGACTAGTATAGATTATATGCTATAATTGTATTAACGAGGAGGTACAATTATGGCGCAAAAAAGTTTAGTAATTAAGAGTCATTTACCAGCAGGCGAGGTGCATAA
>Ga0075122_10000353_pt1 | contig 37405 bp, 33 predicted proteins | sample AntAceMetag02UKB_FD_69790 | JGI IMG/M metagenome (GOLD analysis project Ga0075122, IMG submission 69790) | Saline lake microbial communities from Ace Lake, Antarctica - Antarctic Ace Lake Metagenome 02UKB | ecosystem: Environmental > Aquatic > Non-marine Saline and Alkaline > Saline | place... | reverse complement strand
TTACGCCTTCAGCCAGCACTGCGGCCATCACTGTATTTTCAGTCGCCATCACACTGGCTTCATCCAGAAGAATATTTGCTCCTTTCAAAGTCTCACCTTCGATAATAAAACAGTTATCCTCATAGGTGATTTTTGCACCCAGCGCCTGCAAAGCAGTTATATGCGTATCAAGTCTGCGCCGCCCAATGGAGTCCCCGCCAGGGGTGTATACTTTTGCTTTTTTAAAACGGTGCAATAGTGGGGAAATTAGAAGAAAAGATCCTCGAATAGCCTCTGATAAATCACGGTCCGGATCTGATTTAATTAATTGAGACGTATCAAATTGGTACGAATTCTCGCCTTTGTAACTGATAGAGGTTCCCAAACCTTCCAATATTGCTTTCATGCTATTTATATCCCCAATATTTGGCAGGTTATGCAGCGTCAGCGGCTGTTCACAAAGCAGAACAGCCGCCAGGGCTGGCAATGCTTCATTTTTATTTCCGGAGGGTAGAATTTCTCCATTCAGTTTGTTACCGCCTTTAACAATAAAATGATCCATAATTTTCCTATTCCAGGATGTATTTTTAGGATTGTGGCTGAAGAACCTGTGATATATGAGTCTACGTAAATTGAATATATGTCCGGCTATAATCGGATAGATCTTCTTTTTGACCCCCAATCACCCGATTTCCTGTCAAATATTCCTGCCAACTGGGTACCACACTTATAACAACACCCAAATTCTGTTAATCGATACTTTGAAATCTCGTACCACTCCCTTTCGATTAACGTTGCTCCACATTTGTGGCAAAATGTTGTATCACCTGGCCGATATGTCACGTTTCCCGTATAAACGTGGGACAATCCACTTTCTCTTGCAATATCCCTCGCCCTGACCAGAGATGATAGCGACGTAGATGATTTTTCTTTCATTTTATAGTCCGGATGAAAAGCCGAAAAATGAAGGGGGGTTTCAGAACCGAGTTCATTTAGCACCCATTCACTCAGTTTCTTAATCTCAATGTCACTATCATTTTCACCAGGAATTATCAGTGTTGTAATCTCCAGCCAGACACTCGTTTTATTTCTGATGTAAGACAGCGTCTCCAATACTGTTTTTAGATCACCACCTGTCAACGAAGTATAAAATGATTCAGAAAAAGCTTTCAAATCGACATTGGCCGCATCAATAAAGGAAAAAAACGCTTCCCGAGCTTTTTTATGTACATACCCATTAGTAACCGCAACAACTTGTACACCAAGCTCATGACAGGCATCCGCTACATCTCTTCCATACTCCAGAAAGATCACAGGCTCATTGTATGTCAGAGCCACACTTTTACATTTGTGAGATGAGGCTGCGGCGGCTATTTTAGTGGGGCTTGCATTTTCAGACAATCTATCAAACTCCTTTGATCGACTGATATCCCAATTCTGGCAAAATTTACAAGTCAGGTTACATCCGGCAGTTCCAAACGACAGAACGGGTGTACCAGGGAAATAATGATTCAGTGGTTTTTTTTCAATGGGATCAATACAGAATCCACTGCTTTTGCCGTAAGTTGTTAACACTATTTGGTTTCCGCTGTTCTGCCGCACAAAACACAACCCGCGCTGTCCCTCTTTTAACTTGCACGCTTTAGGGCAGACTTCACACTGAATTCTGTCTTTTGCTGTCCGATGCCAGTGGCTGGTTGGGAAACCGTTCATTCAATGTCTCGTTAATTTTCCAATTAAATTCACTTTATCAATTTTTATTTCAGTATCGAATCCAGAGAAAACCTGAAAAGCACTTTATGACTTTCAGCAATTCTAGATCAACCTCATCCATCATGCAACCCTGAGAAACCTGTTGAACACCGGCACAACTCGTTGACCGATCTTTACCATAAGGGTTATTGTGGTTCAAAAATTTCAGCTTGATTGAATTCCATCCAGTAGACATACACACGCCATAACATTTGCAAACGAACCAAGATGAACACATACAAGTTACTGAAAAACAATATATATCTGTTGGCATTAGTCCCGAACAACCTTCAAAACAGAGCAGCAGCGTATCTAATTCTGGGGCCCAAAAACGTACTGATAGAGACGGGGGCGTCACCTTCAAATAGTACTATCCTGTCAACTCTCAAGGCTTTGGAAATATCTCCTGATGCAATCGATACAATTATCGTCACTCATATTCATTTAGATCATGCAGGTGGCGCTGGACTCGTGATGCAGCAATGTCCTAATGCCACGTTAATGGTTCACCCGAGAGGAAAAAAGCACTTGTGTGATCCTGCCAAGTTGATCGAAGGTGCAAAACAGGTGTATCAAGATGAGTTTGACCAGCTCTTTGATCCGATTCTGCCGATACCGGAAGAACGGATTCGGACGATTTCAGATGGTGATATTCTTGATCTGGGAGGCGGAAGGCAACTGCAATTCTATGAAACCTTCGGGCATGCAAGGCATCATATCATTGCGTTTGACTCTGAAACCAAAGGCATTTTTTCTGGAGATATTGCCGGGGTTTTTCATAATCGGATCCATGATCGAACCGGTTGCCCAATCTGTTTTCCAAACACAGCCCCCACACAATTCGATCCCGAAGAGATGGATGCATCCTATGATCTGATGATATCACTGCAACCGGAATGTATCTTCTATACACATTTTGGCATGGCGGATCAGGCAATAGATATTCTCAAAGCAACAAAGACATGGATTCCATTTTTCAGTGAAGCCTGCGTTACTTATTATCGGAACAATCCATCTCTTGATGAGCTGACAGCTTTCATCCAGGAAAAAACTGTGGCATATCTTGAGAATGAAAATATTTCAGTTGATGCTGTAGATATTAAAAATCTTAAATTTGATAACCGTTTGAACGCCCAGGGGATCATCGCTTACGAGCAGCGATTGCAGAAAAGATCTTGATCACAAAATCAACCAGCAATAAATAGAACTCTGGTCTTAAGCTGACAGGCCTCATCAAGGCGCAGGTCATACAAATGTGAGTTAGACAACACGACATGAGTCTCAACCGGTCCAAGACAACTTTCAACTCCACCCGCTGAAATCCCACCTAACTCTTATTTTATATAACACTGCTGAGATTTTGCTGAAAAATATTGCAGAAAGGGGAAATATTCGCTTTATGCAGGGAACAGACATTTTCTTTACAAGTTGACAATTCTCCACCTACAATTTTCAGATTCGATCATGGCCATCCTCAACACCTACCATTCAAGGAACCCAAAAAAACGTCGCCATAATAACAGATACCTGACCTGCATTATGATGAATTCAAAAATTCAATTTCTATCACCTAGATAACGAGATACCTTTTTATCATGGAAAGGAACTCCTCAAAGATGGCATCGCTTTCAGCATTGTTCTTGTTTTGGTAAAGATACTGAAATACCTGGTGAAACGATAGGTGGGTGACAATAATGGCAGCTTCCATATTTTTGATGAACAACTGATCCCGATACGGCTCAAATAACCTAATCGTCTCTTCATCAATTTTTTTATCCCAGAATTCTCTCAGCTTGGCTGCCCGGTCATCTTTATGGACAAATCTGGCGATTTCAAGATTCAACTTACCATTTAGTTGGTGCTCACGGTAAAGACCTTTCAACTACCTTTTCCAAATCCATATTCTGCTTCAGAATCTTATCGACTTCCTGGCTTAGATAATCGAAAACACCTTGGGAAAAATCATCCAAAATGGTCAGGAATATCTCCCATTTATCCTTAAAATGCACATAAATAGTCCCGATCGACACTTCTGCCAGTTCGGCAATCAGATTTGTATGGGTTTTTTCAAAATCGATTTCACCAATATGTGACTTAGTCGCATCTAAAATCTTCTGCCGCGTCATTTGGGATCTTTTTTGAACTGGCTTTTTCGATTGATAGTCAGACGGCTTTTTCATAAGAGGTCTTTAGTTTAATTCAGCGAAGTATCAATGTTGATTTTTTTACTCAGAAAATCCTGATTATTAAATTCTAGTTGGAAACGTTTTGTTTTACGATTGAAAAATATGGCGTTTTTTGTTCTTGGTCGATACTTCAGGAATGTTATCAAAATTCTTTCTGCTTGCGATTTGTAATCAATTTTTCATGTTAAATTTTTTTTCTTGACAGAATAAAAAAATGATTTTAATAAATGAACCTGAGCTCAGTTTTATGTTAATAAAAATTGTTCTTCTTTTCAAATGTATTTTTCAAAATAGCGAATAACAATTTGAGTTACTTTTAATAACAGGAGGATCGGTTATGAAGGCAACATTTATATCGGATAATAAGGTAGTTATTACAGCGGCTATTACCGGAGGTATTCATGGCAAAGAGACGAACGCCAACATACCGGTCACGGCAGAGGAACAGGCACAGGCAGCCCTTGATTGTTACAATGCCGGGGCATCGGTTTTACATCTACATGTCAGGGGAGATGACGGGATGAATACACCGGATTTGTCATATTACAGCAAATCCGTCCGTATGATTGGCGAGAAGTGTCCGATGATTCGGCAGATAGGCAACGGCATCGGTGCGAGACTTGATGAAAGCTGGAATATTGTCCATCCATCCTTGGAAGAGCGGATGAATCTGCTGAATATTGACCCTGAACCTGAAATGCACACCATCAATGGCGGTTCGTTTGAATTCAGAACACCATATGGTGGGGGAATATTTGACAATCCCTTATCTTTTAATGAGGCATATATAGAAAAATGCAATGAAAAAGGTTTTCCAATCGAAATAGAAGTTTATGATTTGGGGCATATTGCCAATATAATGGAACTGATTGAAAAGGGATTGTTGAAGCCCCCTCACCATTTCAGCATTGTGCTTGGGATAATGGGTGGTGCCGCAGCAACACCGGAAAACCTTATCCACATGATTAACGCATTACCCGAAGGTTCCACTTGGCAGGTGGTTACGGTTGGAAAATTCCATCTCAGAACAGTTATCATGGCTATGTCCATGGGTGGTAATGTACGGACCGGTATGGAAGATACGGTACATTACAGAAAAGGCGAGCCGGTTGTGAGCAACGCGCAACTGGTGGAGCGAATGGTACGTATCGCAAGAGAAATGGGAAGAGAACCCGCCACTGTAAACGAAGCGCGGGAATTACTCGAAATCCAATCTAAAGGATAAATATGGCAAATACATACGGAGAGACAAACCTCAAGCGACGAATCGGATTTCTCGGTTTGTTGGCAATGTCTGTCGGGTTAAATATTGGCGGTTCGCTGTTCGCTTTAACGACTCTAGCCGCTGGCATGTCCGGACCTTCCCTGCCTCTGGCCATGCTGATTTCATCCATTCCTTGTTTATTGGCCGTCATACCGTATTGTATTCTAACATCCTCGTTACCCACAACAGCGGCAACCTATCGGTATATTCAACTAATCAGTCCGGCTTTATCGCTGGTGACCATGCTGACTTTGCTTGTCTGTTCTGTGATAGGTGCACAGCCCCTGTTTGCCTTGGCCTTCGGTATGTATTTGCAAAAAATCATTCCCATCGATCCCATTATATCGGGTTTGCTGGTACTTACATTTTTTTATGTGATTAATATTCTGGGTGTAGAGTTATTAGCCCGACTTCAGATCATACTGCTTTTTCTATTAATTACCGCCTTATCTATGTTTGTGGTGCTGGGTTTGCCAGAAGTCGAGCCCGGCCGCTTTTCCGTGCTTTTTCCAAACGGGATTGGTGGTGTTCTGACAGCAACCGGTCTCTTGTTCACTTTCAGCGCAGGTGGATTCTTTGTGATCGACATGGGAGGAGAGGTTATTCAGGCCAAGCGGGTGTTCCCAAAGGTGTTATTTTTGGGAATTTTTATCGTGGTGATCATAAATATTCTGATCATGATTGTCGTAGTAGGAGTGGCTGACATAGAGACGTTGAAAGGAAAATCCCTGCTTCATGTTTCAGAAATGTTCATGTCCGGTCCTGCAGTGCTCTTTTTTTCCATTGGCGGAGCATTGGTCGCTTGCGCTACCACAATCAACGTCATATTCTCCACCATAGCCAGGGGGCTGATGGTAGTAGCCAGAGATGGATTATTACCCAAATTTCTGGGTAACGTAAATCAACGCTTCGGAACACCTCATTTTGGCCTGACAATGGTGTACCTTGTCTCAGCCATCGCACTGGTTTCTATTCCGTCGTTACTGTTCTTCGGATCGATGTTAAACCTGGGATTGATTGTTTCCATCACCTTGGTGGCTGCATCGGGCCTTTTCTTCCCCAACCGGTACCCGCATCTGTATGCCAAATCGTTTTTCAAGGTACCTCCACGTCTGAGGCAAATCGCATGTATTGGTGTTATCGGAATCAACCTGTTGATTTTTGTTTTTTTTACCTTTGCCATTGGTAAAGCCACTTTTGTGTTTTTTGGAATTGTTGTGGCAGCGAGTCTTTATACACTCAGTAAAAAGAAGGATTTCAGCAGCTTTGATATTTTTATTGCCCTGCCTGAGTTAAGGGAGGAAACGGAGGAGTTAAGAATTAATGGGTAATCCAGGAAAGCACCGTTCCAGGATACCGAGGTGGCGAAAAGTTAAAGAAAACAGGAATTAGAGGTATGGAACAACAAATGATCGGGTTGGCGTTTTTTGTGCTATTGGCTTTCATCTCCCAGGCCCTGTCAGGATTTGGGAGTATTATTATCGCAGTGACCCTGGGATCGATTCTGGTTCCAATCAAAGAACTGCTTCCGATCGTAGTCCCACTGGATATTTTCGTAAGTACATATATTGTCATTCGCTACAGACAATATATTCATACGGAATTGTTGATCAAACGAATTTTTCCATCTATGCTCCTGGGACTTCTGGTGGGATTGCTGGCTTTCACTTATATCCAGGGAGATTTATTAAGACGAATTTATGGGGCTTTCGTCATCTTGATCAGTCTTCGAGAGCTGATTTGTCGATCCAGGCCGATGTTCCCTCTCACCCGTGTGAAATTTAGCCTGTATATCTTTCTGGCCGGATTTACCCAAGGATTATTTGCATCCAGAGGGCCCCTGGTGGCATATGCAGCCGGCAGAATGAGTCTATCCAAGGAAGCGTTTCGAAGCACCCTTTGTGTCGTCTGGCTGGTCAGCAATGTAACCTTGACGTTAACTTACATTTTTTCAGGCAGTTTAGATCAGGGGACAATAAAACTAACAGCCATACTACTGCCGATGATGTTGCTGGGAGGATTTACAGGAGAAAAAATGCATGCCCGGATCAATGAGCGTTCCTTTAAGATATTTATTCACGCAATCTTAACGTTCGCCGGGATTGCGATATTGTTATTCTAAGAAAACAAATAACTATTCGTCAGGCCCTCTGGTAATGTGGTGAGTAGTTACAAAATCAACAAACCGGAAATTTGAGCAATCATTTTCCGATCAACATAAAAGTCAAAAAACCACGATGAATATCTTTATAACCGGGGCCTCCGGGTTTATCGGTCGGTCCATTGTAAAAAAACTATTAGCTGATGAGAGCATTCAAATCACGATTCTTTTATTACCCACTGAGCCGGAGCAATTAATGCAGGACATGCCAGTGAGGATTGTCCGGGGTGATATTACTGAAGCCGGGACACTGTCCGGTCTAATGGAAGGGCATGATTCCGTGATTCATCTGGCTGGTGCAGTTGGCTACGGGCAGACAATGCCTCACTGTCTGCGGATTAATCGGGATGGAACGGCCAATGTTGCCAATGAAGCGATTCAGTCGGGAGTTCGGCGCTTTTGCCATTTCAGCTCGGTATCTGTTTATGGAAGAGTACCTGATGTGCCGATCCCGGAAACGTTTCCCATGAAAAAAACCGGTGATCCTTATGGCGATACGAAGATTGATGCCGAAAACCTGCTCACAGATCTGGCGGACTTGGGAAAGCTCAATCTGACCATTCTCAGGCCCACAGTCATATATGGTCCCGGCGACGTGATGTTTCTGTCGAAACTGCTTGAAAATGTCCAAGCCAGACGAGCCCGAATTATCGGTAACGGTGACAATACAGTCGATTTGATCCATGTAGATGACGTGTCTGAATTTGTCCACCGGGTGCTGAAAGACAGTCGAGCGATCGGACAGGCATATAACCTGACACACCCGCAAAATCCCACCTGGAAAGAGTTCATGAAAATTGTCACTCACGAACTCGGCTTGCCTGAAATTAAAATTCATTTACCCTATTATTCCGCCCTGGCGGTCGCCGGTATACTTGAGTTGATCGCCATGATCAAAGGAAAACAACCTCGACTGACCCGGTATTCAGTTCGCGTTGTCGGCCGACAGTATTCTTACCTGACAGAAAAAAGTCAGCAGGAACTGGATTTTTACCCGGAAATAAAGCTGGAAGAAGGTATCAAAAATGAATTGACCGCATATAAAAACAGGTTGTCGAAAAACAGCTAAGTAGGAGATGTGATGTCGTTAAAACAGATTATGTTTTGTGGAAATGATTTTATTGAGGTGGATCTCCCGGACGAGACCCGCGTGTTAACCGCACCCATCCATGATGACATCCTGGAAAATCCCAGACAAGCGGTGTTGAACGCCATTCGCAATCCCATCGCGCATAAACCGTTAAAATTCCTGGTCAGGCAGGGATCCCGGGTGTTGATCGCCTTTGACGATATGGCGGTGCCGGTTCCACCGATGGCACCGAATATCGATAATCGGCAATGGGTGATTGAAACCGTGGTGGAAGAATTGTATGCCGCCGGTGTCCGGAAAAAAGACATCACCCTCGTCTGTGCTGTCGGCCTTCATCGTAAATGGAGACGGACAGAAATCGCCTCTTTTCTCGGAAACAAAATCATGAAGGAGTTCAGCATAGGTCAGATTATCAATCATGATGCTGAGGATAAGGAAAACCTTGTTCACCTGGGATTGACTGAAAACGGTTATGATGTGGAAGTAAACCGCCGACTGGTGGAATCCGATCTGACTGTTTACGTCAATATAAACTGGGTGCCGTTTAATGGTGGGTGGAAGTCAACCATGGTGGGTCTGGGAACTTATAATGTCATCCGGCATATTCACAATAATGAAATCTACCTGGATGAAAAAGGGGTCTCGTGCATGGAGCCAAAACGGAATCTGTTGCATGGTCGGATTGATGAGATAGGACGACATTTTAGTCAGTACATGGAAACCCGAGGGAAAAATAAGGTTTTTCAAATTGAAACGTGTGTCAACAATGAGTTACCGGCAAATTTCTGCTGGATTGCCGCTGGCGACGTGGAAAAAGTGCATGTGCAAACCCTGGCCTATCTGACAGCCAATAAGTATATTGATGTCAAAGGCCAGGCGGATATTCTGATATTCGGTCTGCCGGATTTTATGCCCTATTCAATGGGTACCATCATCAATCCCATTCTTCTGGCTCGTATGGGTCTGGGATATCTTTTTTCCGTATATTCGCAATTCCCGGTGGTCAAGGAAGGCGGTATTCTGATTCTGGCAAATCCATGTCTTGACCAGTGTGATCCCATCCATCATCCGTCATACGTGGAGTTCTGGAACGAAGCTTTTAAAAGGACTCGTGACGCAGATGAGCTTTATGATCTGTTTGCCGAAGATTATGCCAACCGCCCCGAATTCATCCATAAGTACCGTTTCGGATACGGTTTTCATGGTGTGCATCCAGTTCAGGCATACTGCACAACCAGCCCCCCCAAGAAATATATCTCAAAGGTTTTTGTCGGGGGTTGCACGAATCACAAAGTTGCCGAAAAACTGGAGTGGGAACCCTTTGAGTCTGTGGAACTGGCGGTTAAAGAAGCTAGAAATCAACTTGGTAAAAACGCCAGCATCACTTTCATGAATCTGCCGCCCTTTTTTATCCCCAGAGTTGAAAAATAACAAGGTCAACAAATATGAAACAGAACCAGCCAATCAAACAAATCGGAGTTATCGGCTCTGGTTTTATGGGAACAGAGATTGCGTCCAGGGCTCTTCTTTTTGGGCACTCAGTCAACGTATTCGATATAGACACAGCCGCTTTATCGAAATCCCAGGCGACGATCGAGGCTTTTATTCAAGCAAAAATCCACCACCATGTCATTAAGGAGGAACTGACAACTGTTCAGCAAAGAATTGCCTTTCATCAAGATTTAACGACGGCCGTCAAGGGAGCCGACCTCATCATCGAGGCCATAGCAGAAAACTTAGAGGTAAAAAGAAAACTGTTCGGACAATTGGATGAACTGTTGCCGCCACCCGTGATTCTGGCAACCAACAGCTCTTCAATTCCAATCTCCAGAATCGAAACCAACGTCAAACACAAGGATCGAGTCTTGAATATGCACTTTTACGCTCCTATTGAAAAAATGAATTTCGTCGAGTTAATGCGAGGAAGCGACACCAGTGCCCTGACGGTAAAACGTGCGACCGATTGGTTAATCGGACTGGATTGTCTGCCAATGGTCTGCCAAAAGGAATCCATTGGCTTCATCTTTAACCGGGTATGGCACGCTGCCAGACGGGAAGCGATGAAAGTCTGGCAGGAGGGTGTAGCCGATTATCAGGATATAGACAGAGCCTGGATGCTGTTTTCGGGCATGCCGTTCGGTCCGTTTGCTCTCATGGATCTGATTGGCCTGGATATTGTCTACAATGTCCAGAACCTTTATTTCGAAGACAGTAAAAATGCCTACTTTAAACCGCCCCGGCGGTTGAAAGAGATGGTTGACTGCGGAGATCTCGGTATCAAGTCCGGCCGTGGATTTTATAACTGGCCGGAAGCTGAGTGTCTGCAATCCGGATTCCTGACACCGGATAAACCGGATTGATAAAAAAGACCTTGAATTTAATAACCGATTGAATGCCCAGGGGATCATCGCTTACGAGCAGCGATTGCAGAAAAAATAAGCACATCTAAGCCAATCCGTAATAAGCTGTGAGTCACTTTTTTCCTAGTTCCAGGGAACGTCGATAAGAAACTTCAAATCCTTTAATCAATTCCTCTTTTACTTCTTTTTCGGCAAAGTAATTCAAAGCAGCTTCGGTGGTGCCGCCTGGCGATGTAACCTTACGACGCAGCTCTTCTGGTGAATCAGCACTCTGGTTCAACAACTTGGCTGCACCGAAAAGTGTCTGTGTCGCCAATAAATCGGCTTGTTCGTCTGTAAAACCGAGCTTGGCAGCTCCTTCTTTTAGCGCTTCTGCAAGATAAAATACATATGCAGGGCCACTACCGGAGATAGCGGTTGCGGCATCGATCATTATTTCTTCAGATACCTGAAAAGCTTTACCCATCGCACTCAAAATCTGTTGTGCCAGCTGAAAAGATGAAGCGGAGACCCTACTATTCCCAAAATAAACAGTCATTCCCTGATGAACTGAGCAGGGAGTATTGGGCATACACCGAATAATCTGGGCTTGAGGCAACTGAGATTCCATCGCTTCGATTGAAATTCCAGCCATTATCGAAATAACCAATGTCTCATGATCTGTTTTTGAAGCGATACTCTTCAAGACAATTTCAAAATCTTGCGGTTTAACGGCCAGAACCACAAGTTCCAGGCCATCAGAGAGATCATCCGGTCGGTCAAGAATATTGGCTTTTTCCTCCGCAAGTTGCTGAACGAAAGAGGTCTTTAGTTTTTCAACAATCGTAAATGCATCTGCAGTGTATATTTTCTGCTGCAGCAATGCTTTAATGATTGCCGAGCCCATATTACCGCACCCAATAACAACCGGCTTCTTCATGTTCACCTCTCAGATTACGTTACTCCTTGCTATACAGGATAATTATATGGCTTTCTATAGGCCTTAGCCATTACGACGTTCAAATTCTGCCATGAAGTCAATTAATGTCTCGATACCTTCCATCGGCATGGCATTGTAAATTGAGGCCCTTACTCCACCAATAGAACGGTGCCCTTTTAAAGCTGTCAACCCCTCATCAGTAGATTGCTTCAGAAACAGTTCCAGTAGCCCGTCAGACGGAAGATTGAAGGTCACATTCATAGTGGAACGATGGGCCGGCTGTGCATGTCCTTGATAAAACCCAGATTCGTCCAGCTTCGCGTACATACGTGCTGCTTTGGCTTCGTTAACTTTTTCTATGGCAGAGACGCCACCTTCTTTTTTCAGCCATTTCAGTACTAAATTGATGACGTATATCGCAAACGTATTATTTGTGTTCGCCAGAGAATGCTTCTGATTATAGATGTCATAATTGAGGAGTTTGGGGGTATTCTCCATCGCATGGCCGAGCAAATCCTCGCGAATAACCACCATTGCCAGTCCCGCAGGCCCTAGATTTTTTTGGGCTCCGGCAAATATTATTCCGAACTTGGAAAAATCCATCTTCCTCGACAGAAGTTCGGAGGTCGCATCTATCACCAGAGGGATATCCCCTGTATCTGGGAATTCCTGCCACCGAGTACCAAAAATTGTATTATTACTCGTGATGTAAGCATAGGACGCTTCTTGATCCAGGTCAGCTTTATTAAACTCTGGAATCCGATCATGGTTCGTATCCGCACTGCTGGCGACGGTTACAATTTCACCATATTTCTTGGCTTCTTCTTTGGACAGTCTGGCAAAATTCCCGGTTTCAAAATAAAGAGCCTTCCGTGCAGGTTTGAGCTGCATCAAATTCATGGGAATCGCTGAAAACTGCATCGACGCACCACCGTGGACATATAATACCTTATAGTTTTCAGGAAGTTCAACCAGTTCTGTAAACAATTGATCCGTTTCATTTAGCAGGTCGTCAAATTGTTTGGACCGATGGCTGATCTCGATAATTGATGACCCCATATTTTTGAATTCCAGAAACTCAGCCTGGATTTGCTCAATTACCGGAGAAGGCAGTTTCGCCGGACCAGCACCAAAATTGTAAACGGGTTGTTTCATAGCAATTCCCTTTTATATTTTTTCGAAAAACGTTCCCCACATTCCCAGTAAAGTGGAAAAACGGATGTGTTTGTATGGGTGAGGCCTTCCGGTTATACAATTAGTATGACCAAATGGTACTACAACCCCACAACAGTGTATGATCTACTCATAACTATCAATGAACGCGAACTGAGTATATTCCATCTATCTCTTTTATTTTATTGATAATCTCTTCCGAAACGTCAGTGTCTACATCCAGCAGTGTGTAGGCAATGCTTCCGCGGCTCCGGTTCAGCATATCCAGTACATTGATCCCATGAGTCGCCAGAATTGGTAATACCTGCCCCAACATATTCGGAACATTTTCATTTGAGAACGCAAGACGAGTAACTCCGGTCCGTTCCATGCTCATACTCGGAAAATTTACAGAGTTCTTAATATTCCCGTTTTCCAGGAAATCCATCAGCTGATCTGCGGCCATAGTTGCACAATTTTCTTCAGCTTCTTTCGTGCTTGCACCAATATGAGGCATCAGTATGATATCCTCCCGCCCCATTAATATAGGATGTGGGAAATCAGTAATAAACCTGGAGAGTTTACCTTCATCAAGTGCCTTAACCACCGCGTGTGGATCAACAATCTTTTCCCTGGAAAAATTAAGTAGCCGTGCACCATTCTTAACAGACTGCAGGGAATCATTGTTAATCATATATTTTGTCGATTCCAACATAGGAAGATGCAGGGTGATGAAATCAGATTTCGCCATCAGGGTGGAAAGATCTTCAATACGTTTCACCTTATTGGAAAGTCGCCAGGCTTGATCAACCGACAAACCGGGATCGTATCCCAGTACATCCATCCCCATCCCCATAGCCATTTCAGCGACGATAGATCCAATTGCCCCCAAACCAACAATACCCAATGTGCTTCCAATAATTTCGCTGCCAGCAAAATTCTTTTTCTCTTTCTCAACAGTCTTTATCACAACATCCGGATCATCGGTTGTTTTAGCCAGTTCATCCAGGAAACGAATTCCACGGATAACGCCGCGAGATGATAATAACAAAGAAAGTGTGATCAACTCTTTCACTGAATTCGCATTCGCGCCGGGTGTGTTGAAGACCGGAATACCCTTGAGTGTACATTCATCCACGCAAATTTTATCAACACCAGCGCCAGCCCTTGCTATCCCTCTCACAGTTGAAGGTAGATTCTCAGATTGAATTGGCGTGCTTCTCACCAGAATCGCATCGGGTGAAGAAAATTCACTGGCTATTTCATATTTTTCAGAAGAAAAGCGCTCTAATCCTTTGGTGGAAATTTGATTTAGTTTTAAGACTTTTAGCATGATGCTCCTTAGGAATAATCATATAATCTGTCACGATCCCAGATCACAACAGAAAGATAAAAAAGTACAAATCAAGAGTATGATGTGTGATGACTAATTACACAGGTATGTGGTCGGAATTTTGAAAGAATGCGATTCCCTCAAATTTTTTAGACGCATAATCCAGATCCCAGGTCGAACTACAGAGGAAGATTTTCTTATTATTAACGTCCGTCGCAATCTGCCCTAGATAACGTGCTTCAAACCGTTTCAATAATTCTTCGTCGGAACTGTGATACCACCTTGCACATGTATAGGGAACCCCTTCAAATACGCCATGGACGTTGTACTCATGCAGCAGACGGAATTTAATCACTTCAAACTGCAGAGAACCGACAACTCCAAGAATATGATTATTGCTGGCGACGGATTTGAAAACTTGCGTTGCGCCTTCTTCGGTAAGCTGGATCAATCCTTTTTCCAACTGTTTTCCCTTGAGAGGATCTGCCAGCCTTACCTGCATAAAGTTTTCAGGAGAAAAGTGTGGAATCCCCATAAAACTCAACTGTTCACCCATACTGAAACTATCTCCAATCTTGAAAATACCAGGATCGTACAGCCCTAATATGTCACCTGCATAGCCCTCCTCCATCATTTCCCGTTCCTTGGCCATAAAGGTGACTGTATTATTCAGTTTGATCATGCGCTGTAAACGGGTGTGATATATTTTCATACCTCGAGTGAATTTACCAGAGCAGATACGCATAAAGGCTATTCGATCTCTATGCGCAGGATCCATATTAGCCTGTATTTTAAATATAAACCCAGTCAGGTTCTTTTCAGTCGGCTCCACAACTCTTTCAGTTGCTTCCCTGGATTTGGGAAGGGGGGAAAAATCCAAAAAACCATCAAGAAATTCATGAACACCAAAACTATTCAACGCCGAACCGAAAAAAACAGGTGTAATTTCCCCTGCCAGATACGCCTCTTTTGAAAAGGGTGTCCCGGCTCCTTTTAAGAGTTCCATGTCTTCCCTTAGCTGATCCGCCAGCATTTCACCCGCAATCTCATTCAGTAGTGGATCTTCCAGGCTTTCGAGCGTAACTGTTTTAAAGTTTTTCTTTTTCACATCCGGTTGAAAAACCCGAATGGTTCCTGCGGCTATGTCATAAACCCCTTTAAATTCTTTCCCCATACCAATAGGCCAGGTCAGGGGGCTGCATTGAATTTTTAAAATATTCTCAACTTCATCCAAAAGGTCAAACGGATTTCGACACTCCCTGTCGAATTTGTTCATAAACGTCATGACCGGCGTATTTCTCATGCGGCAGACTTCCAACAACTTCTTCGTCTGAGCCTCAACCCCTTTAGCACCATCGATTAACATCAATGCACTATCGACCGCAGTCAGGACACGATAGGTATCTTCCGAAAAGTCCTGATGCCCAGGAGTATCAAGGAGATTGATCTCAAATTGCTGATAAGCAAATTTCATCACAGAGGACGTTACGCTGATACCTCTCTGTTTTTCGATCTCCATCCAGTCAGAGGTGGCGAATTTTTTTGATTTTCTGGCCTTAACCGTTCCAGCCATATTGATTGCACCGCCAAACAAGAGGATTTTTTCTGTGATCGTTGTTTTACCGGCATCGGGATGGCTAATAATTGCGAATGTTCTTCGTCTGGTGACTTCTCGTTCTATCTGAGATTCTGTTGACATCAACGTTTTATGACCTACAGGCCTAAAAGCTCCGGAAAACCGGATTGTTTTTTATGAGTTAGAAGATATAATAGAGTAGCACGAGATTCTAATGATCCGTTTTGCCCAACCACATCAATGGTATCAATATCCTGCCGCACAAGTTTATTGTTTTTAATGCGCTTATAGTCCAGAACCTTCGAAGAACAAGGAATTATTGTGTTTTTGCAGAAGTAACCTTTTATTCTATGTATAATGAAAGAACAGATCATATGAGCTAGCTCAAAAGTCAGAGTGAATAAAGTATATTCCATCAATTCGGAAAATATCAAAGAAACGATTATCTGCCCCCGGCATAGCTATTTCAGCCACAAAAAATGTTGACCCCCTTGCTTGCTCAAACGCTAGAATTAATTTAGACTAAAGGATTGGATTTACAAATTATTTACATGTTTTACATATTTACTTAACAAATCCATGGTTTAATTATATCTATTTTTCAATCAAGTGGTCAGTATTCCTTCCACAGGGCAAATGATGTGTTAAATCGTAACGTCCTGACATTAAACTGTGTAAATACAATATGAACACGCTTCCAACTAATCCTCACTTAATCAGATCGAATCAATCACTCTACCGGATTCTCCCCTTATTGTGTTTTTTACTCCTCTCTTCATTTTCAGCAGTCGGCATAAATATCGACCCTGAACTTCTGGAAAAGGTGAAACTGATCGAGAGAAATGGCGAAACAATTGTGGCTGTGAGTATGGAAAGCCTACTCTCACTCGCTTTGGAACGAAGTACGACTGCAGGTGTTCTGGAAATCAACAGGCAAATAGCCTTAGAGATGCTGGCTGCATCAAAGGAATCATACAATCCGGTGCTTACTACCTCTTTCGGAGTGTCCCGCACAGTATCTCCTTCCGGCACGAATCTGTCCGGAAACATCATGAGTTTTGGCCAAACATCAACCGATCCATTTTTCGGATTTACCACTGCACCTTACCTCAGTTTCAGCGCGTCAGATGCGACAGCCCTTTCAGCCACCTGGAGCAAAAAAACCACGAGCGGCATTACTTATCAGGTAAATTATCAAAAGATTACCAGCAAAACCAGTCGTGGCAGCGTTCAAAACGAAAATGACACCTTCGAGGACTGGACTGCAGTCGATAACCCACTATACATCGATAATCTTTCTGCGGCAGTTAACATCCCAATCTTTCAAGATTGGGGCGATATTAACCGGTTTCCCGAATTTAAAAGTGAAATTGCCCTGTCGCAAACTGAAATGCAATCCAGAAAGTCAAAATTGGAGTTGTTGAAGATCATAGCCCTTATATATTGGGATTTGGTAGGTGTTCAACAAAACATCCAAACACTGGATTCATCCATACAATTAGCAGAACAGTTTCTTAAAGACACACAGACCAGACAGCAAGTAGGGGTGCTGGATATCATCGAAGTTAAACAAAGTGAAAGCCGCCTGGCAGCCGTACGTCAAAGCATGCTACAGGAGGTTTTTAAAAAGAATCAAATTGAGGACCAAATCAGAGCCGCACTGAACTTGAGCGATCTGCCATATGGATATGAGGCAACTGAAAAAATGGTCATCCGCGAAGATATTCCCGATTTTGGAACTCTATTGGCTGAAGTCTTTCAGAAAAACCGAGATATTCAATTGCTAAAAGCCGCAGAGCAAATGAATGATCTGGTGAAGAAAGAGGCAGAGAACAGAGCAGACTCGAATGTGGATCTAAATCTTCAATACCAGTTCAACGGCTATGGAAATGATAGTGCAAAAGCGCTGGGCGGAATGTCTGAAACAACCTTACATGACTATCAAATAGGGCTGAGCTGGCAAATACCGCTGTTTGATAAAGTTACACCACAAAAAATAAACCAAGCCGTTTTAGAGAGAACCCGTCTCAGTTTACAGATCGAGAACCAGAAATCCCAATTGAAAGTCGAACTGCAGGCCATTTTAAGAAATCTAAAACTGGCAGTACAGGGAATCAAACTGGCACAAAACACTGTTGCACTTGTTGAAGAGCTCCTTCACAAAGAGACAGAAAAATTCAATTTAGGAAACAACACGAGTTTCAGAATCTCACAGGTTCAACAGGATCTGACTGATGCCAGAAAAAATGAAATACTCGCGCGTATCCAGTACGAAAAAGCATACCTTTCACTGCTGGTAATAACAGAGGGGATATTCCCCACGTACAACTTGAAAGGTTAATCTAGGTTGCTAAAAAGATAAGACTCTCATTTGAATTCGTTTCTATACGATCATAAAAAGTGATACCCGATGAAAATAGTCATGATAAAAAAATCATACCAGGTAGTCAGAACAAGTATCCTCATCTGCATGGTGCTTGTCTTTGTGATGGGCAAGACTGCCGATACAAAATCTGCAGAACGTAAAAAAGTCACAAAAGTTGAAGTCATCAAGCTGGCACCTCGCAGATTGGTAAATTACGCAACCTATATCGGTCATCTGAACCCTGCAAATCGGATTACCTTGAGTTCTGAATTACCTGGAATCATTGAAGAGGCCTCCTTTTTAACCGGGCAGACAATTAAAAAGGGGCAGGTTCTGGTTCAGTTTGATACGCGGAAACTTAAATTGAACACACAGCTCAACGAGTCCAACTACTCCCTTGCCTTGATGGATTATGAGAGGGAAAAAAGCCTCTACAACAAAAAGCTCTCTACACTTGCCAAGGTTACTTCCTTAAAAAACAGGCTTGACGTAAACAAAGTTCGGCTTGATATGTCTAAACTTGATTTAGAAAAATCGCAAATCAAGGCCCCATTAAGCGGTGTCATTAAACATAAATACGTCGAAAAAGGGGAATACATTGGAGGCGGAAAAAAGGTTGTTGAGATCATCGATATCACATCCGTGCTCGCTGCGGTCAATATACCTGAAATGGAAATCCGGTTTGTAAAACTAAATAAGCCATTCACTATCACACTGGATGCACTGAAGGGAAAACAATACACCGGTCATGTTAAAACCATTGGACTGGAGGCCGATTTAAGAAGCCGCAGTTTTGCAGTAGAAGTTGAGATCAAGAATCCCGATCGAGATTTACTTCCTGGAATGTTAGCCCGTTTAAAAATGCAGACAGTGTCGGTTGGCGACCAGATGTTAATCCCCCGACATACCATTCAGGAAGAGGAAAGTGGCAGTTTTGTCTATATCGTAAAGGACAATCGGTCGATTAAAAAACCAGTCAAAATTGGCCTCACAATCAATGATGAAGTTCAGATTTTATCAGGCCTCAAATTTGGTGAGTTTATTGTCGAAACTGGACAACAGCTGATAACGGATCAGGAAATGGTCAAAGTAATTGAAATCAAAGAACAAACCTCATAGGAACAAATCTGAGCTCTCGAATACTCTTCTAAAAACCAAAAAGACTTGAATGCATAAAGGGGATCAAGATCGAAATGAGGCTTTCGGATTGATCACATCAATTTTTTCTGACTTGCAAATCAAATGAACAATACATCAGAACCAAATCGAACTTTCTGGTTGAGCAAACTCGCAATACAAAGACCTACTTCTATCTACATCATGATGATGTTGATTTTTTTCGTCGGTCTCAGCGCATATCTGACTATACCCAGGGAAGCAGCACCAGAAGTTCAGATTCCTTTTCTTATCGTTACGATTCCATATCCCGGATCAGCCCCCGAAGATGTAGAGTCACTGATCATTGATAAACTGGAAACAGAAATGCAGAATGTGGATGGACTCAAGGAAATGTCCTCCACATCAGCAGAAGGTGCAGGTATGCTGTTTCTGGAGTATTTTCTAGGGACCGATATTGATGAGGCAAAAACAGAAGTCAGAGAAGTGTTGGATCGGATTAGCCATGAACTACCGAATGAAGCTGAAGATGGCATTATTACTGAAATCAACACCGCCGATTTCCCTATCCTGACTGTAAACCTTTCAGGTACAGCAGGACTCTTTAGATTGAAAGAAGTCGCGGAGGATATGAAGGAGGACATCGAGGCTATTCCCGGCATTCTGGAAGTCAAAAGAACGGGCGGCCTGGAAAGGGAAGTGCAGGTGAATGTGGATCCTGACAAGCTGCGATACTACAATCTCGACCTCAATCAGGTAGCCAATACGATAGCCTTCGAAAACACCAGCATTCCCGCCGGAGATATCACCGTTGGTCCGTTGAAGTACATGATCAGAATCCCCGGAGAGATCAATTCACCCAGGGATATTGAAGAGATGGTAATTTCGGCCCCTAACCAGATCCCCATTTTTATCAGGGATGTCGCTGAAGTAAAGCTCGCGTTTAAGGAGGTGACCTCTCGTTCCCGGTTTTATGAAGTAGAATCCGTTTCGCTCTCTATCTCCAAACGCTCTGGTGAAAATCTACTGGAGATCACTGAGAAAATCAGAGAAATCATAAAAACGTATCAGGAAAAATATCGCGGTGTCGTCACACTCACGATCCTGTCTGATTACAGCGATTTTGTGAAGCAATTGGTCAGGGACCTCGAAAACAATATTTACTCCGGTCTGGTTTCGGTCCTGATTGTTCTGCTTTTGATTCTCGGATTACGAAATTCACTTTTTGTTGCCGCGGCAATACCGTTTTCAATCCTGATCAGTTTTTTGATTCTCCAGTCCCTTGGCATTACGTTGAACATGATTGTTCTCTTCGGCCTGATTATGGCTCTGGGAATGCTGGTCGATAATGCCATTGTGGTGGTCGAAAATATTTATCGGCACCTGGAATCAGGTTTACCACCTAAACAAGCCGCATTAACTGGAGTCAGTGAAGTAGCCATTCCTGTGATCACCTCCACCATGACAACCCTGGCGGCCTTCACACCCTTACTATTCATGCCGGGTACCATGGGTGACTTCATGAGCTATATGCCCAAAACATTGATTATTACCCTTTCCGCTTCCCTTTTTGTCGGGTTGGTCATCAATCCAGTGCTTTGTTCTACTATCATGCGCAACCCCAAACGGTTAAAAGGAACCGATGGGATAAGTATTACTGGTAAGAGTCGGATTCTTAACAGTTACCGATTTATCCTCGGTTGGTCTCTTCGACACCGGTTCTGGGTCATTGTCATGGTAATTGTCGTCTGGATTATTATTATCGGTTCGTACTTCACCTTTACCCTCCCCAAAGCCGGCGTTGAGTTTTTTCCAACATCAGAAGCCGAACATGCCGTGATTCATATCGATGCTCCTTTTGGTACCTCACTGGAAAATTCCGATCGTATGGTCCGAAATATTGAGAAAAACATCAATTCTTACCACGCTGCAACCGATTCCATTGTTGCCAACGTTGGCCAGGGGAGGGGTAATTTCTCTTCTACTGGAAAGACAACTCATTTAAGCCACATTGTCGCAGCCTTTCCTAACTGGGAGAAGCGCAAGAAATTACCTTCCCTCATCATCGCAGAAATCAGAGAGCAGTTGCGGAATTATACCGGTGCCACTTATCGAATTACAAAAGCAACACATGGACCTCCAACTGGAAAACCCATTAATATTGTATTATCCGGGGAAGATCTGAAGATACTAAAAGCAATATCGCTGGATATCCAAAAACGAATCAAGAATGTTCCCGGTCTTGTTAATCTGGTCGACAACTTTTCAGCCAACCGTTCTGAAATCCAGATTATTGTGGATCGTCAAAAAGCCGCCCGCCTCGGGCTCAGGACAATGCAAGTTGCTAGTATCATCAGAACAGCTTTCAATGGGAAAGATGTCTCCACTTATCGGACCGGAAAAGATGAGTATGATATTATTGTCAGGCTTGATCAGAATCATCGAACATCCCTTGCCAATATTAAGCACCTATATATTAAGACCCCCGCTGGAGTTTCAGTTTCATTAAGTGAACTGGCCATTGTTAAAAATGCTGTCGCACTTGGATCCATCAGGCACATTGACGCTAAAAGAGTGATTTCAGTGACAGGTGATGCAGAAGGAGCATCAGGAGCGGTCGTTTTGCAGAGAGTTCAAAGTCAGTTACAGGATTTTAAAATCCCCCCAGGTTATAGCCTACGTTATTCAGGTGAAAACGAATCCCAGCAGGAAATGCAGGCATATCTGCCTAAGGCTTTTTTGGTTGCTGTCTTTCTGATTTATCTAATTCTTGTGACCCAGTTTAACTCTCTGGCAATCCCTTTCATCATCATCACTTCGATATTCCTTTCGTTTATGGGGGTATTTCTGGGAATGATCATCCATCAAAGCCCTATCAGTATAATGATGGGAGGTATTGGCGTTATTTCCTTGGCCGGCGTCGTAGTCAACAATGCCATCGTATTGATCGATTATATCAGACAACTACAGGCAAGTGGCATGGCCAGGCAGGAAGCGATCGTTTTAGGGGGTATTCTGAGACTCAGGCCAGTTTTATTGACGGCTATGACAACAATTTTAGCACTGATGCCGGTAACCCTGGGTTTAGACATCAACTTCTCCCGTTCAGATATATTTGTTCTGGGGTCTGAGTCGGGGCAAATGTGGTTGCCAATGGCACTAGGCGTGATATACGGACTCAGTGTGGCCACTGTTTTAACACTGATTGTTGTCCCTGTCTTATACTCTACTGTTGAAAGTGGGCGGGAACGATTTGCTTCAATTTTTAGTAAAAATAGTAAACAAGCGGATTAAAAAACTCTCAGCTGCGGTACCCACAAAAAATAACCATCGAAATTAGTCTCGTGTTGGCCGACTACTCGATCACATCGTTGACTGAATTCACCAATTGATTGAGATGGTTAATTTGCCACTCATCTAAGACCGGGTCACCATCAATGTTCGCAACTGCCTTCGCCACGAATGAGGTCCCATTGTCACCCGTTTTAGACGAATACGTATATTTGGTGTTTGGTGGAATTTGAACATCCAGCAACTCAAGATTATCGCAATACACCAAGTTTGCCATTTTATAGAGGTCCTGCCCCACATAGACAGCCTGCAAAATTGTCTTTGCTTCTGTCTGCTTAGACCGAGACACCATTTTCTGGTAACGGGGATAAGCCAGACCCGCGATGACTGCAACAATTACCAGCGTAATCATAATCTCAATCAAGCTTAAACCAGCCTGTCGCATCCTCATGTTTTCCTCATTGGAAAAAGTTTAAAATTTTTCCAGACTCGAAATAATAAAGACCCCAAAATTTCTATCAGGGAACATCGCGATTGGCAAGTTCTTTTTTGTTTTTTAATTAAGATTACAAATGCCTATATACAACTTAAACCAACCTCGTCACGTTCGCTGCAGTACTTAGACACTGTCTATTAAGGAGAGTATTCCTTGATTTTATCAATCAGAAAATCGCTTTGATTACTGAATATTTCACCAAAATTTCCAAGATAGTCACGGTAGGAAACGAAATTTTCCATGAAGGCGGATTCATCTTTTTTCTGGATCAATTTCAGGCTTTGCTGAGCTTGTTCGATAAAGCTCTTCAAGACAACGACATTTTCCGGATTATCCATCAGGATGTGGGTATAAAGATGGGGATCTCTTTGCAGGATACGGCAGGTAAAAGCGAAATTAGCTTGATAGACGGGGCTACAAATTGAAAGGAGCGTCGCCAGATCAACATCCTTCGACTTCAATGTTTGAGTGAAAACGATATGAAAGAAATGCATCAGACCCTGGATAAAGCTCATAGAAACGTCATGTTTCTTCCAATCATCGATCACCACCACATTTAAACCCAAATCCTGATATAGGCGCTGACATTTTGCAAGAAATTTTTTCTCTCGAACTGGAAGCAAAATAATATTTTGTTTTGAAATATCCCGCATAGATCCAAACATTGGATGGGAGGAGATGACCGCTGCTTCAGTTTCAAGCATGGATGGGATAATTTTACTCTTAACAGAACAGAAGTCTGACAAGAGCTGATTTTCCTTAAGCCATGGACTGATCCGCTTTACCACTTTCGATGATTCATCAATAGGTACACTGACAATTATCAGATCACTTTTAGCCACAAGATTCTTTTCCAGCCGCATGGAATCAATATCTGAAGTCAGGACCTCTTTTCCTAAACGTCTGAATTCCCGTTCGAACATCACTCCCATCTGGCCTGAGCCGCCAATAATACCTATCGTATTGATCATATGTTATCCACACTGTGAAATCACTACTGCCTTACCAGCTTGAATTAATCGCAAATCTTTCATAGAACACGATCAGACTAACCATTATTAAACTGCTTTACGAAGTTCGCAATTTTAAAATACCTGGTGATCAGCCGGCCGGCTTCGTCAAAACTAAGTTGACTTGCAGCATCACAAAGCGCATTTTGAGGATCGGGATGCACCTCAATAAACAAGCCCGCAAGATTTGTCGCCGCACAAGCTGACATAAGAGAAGGAAGAAACTGTTTCGTTCCTCCTGCTGGGTCGCTGCTAGGAATCCCGTATTTGCGAATTGAATGTCCAGCATCAAAAAGAACTGGATAGCCTAATGATTTCATGATTTGAAATGATCTAATATCAACCACGAGATCACGATAACCAAAACAGGTACCCCGTTCGGTCAATATAATCGACTGGTTTCCCGTTGATTCAATTTTTTTACAGACATTTTCCATATCCACTGGGTGGAGAAATTGTGCTTTCTTCACATTGATCGGTTTTCCTGTTTTTGCCAGACTGAGAACCAGCTCTGTTTGCATCACCAAATAGGCAGGAACTTGCAATATATCAAATACTTCAGAAACACCCTCATTCAGTTCTGTCGGATAATGAACATCAGAAATAATGGGTACATCAAATTCTGCCTTAATTTCGCTGAAAATCCTTAATGCTTCGGGCAGGGGCAAGCCAGAAAAATATTTTTCAGAGGAGCGGTTGTCTTTTTTATAACTAGCTTTAAAGACAAAATCGACATCGAGCTTTACAGCTAGTGTTTTTAAGTAATCAACCGTTTTAAACGCAATCGCCTTGTTTTCCAAGATACAGTTCCCAGCCATCAAGAGCTGTTTGGAACCATCATATGTAATCTTATCAGATATTCTCATTCACTTTTTAATGCTATTAGTGATTCGCCCTTATCAATACTTAATAAAGGCGAAAAGATATCCTATTTTTCACTGTCTAGGGAAAAATAGGATGGTTAATAAAACCGAAGTCACTCAAGCCAAAAATTCCTGGATATATTTACCTAACGCTACGGACTTCTCCATTTCCAAACGAATAAAACCGGCACCAACCATATACCACTTTTTGGTCAAAAATCCGCAAAGACGCTTTCAACCTCAAATCTCAGGCCTGACTAACAGTATCAGTTATCGGCCAGCTGATGACCTTAGATAATACAATAAATTAATTAAAACCGCTATAGTCAGAGCAGTGAACTTTAAGATAATTTCAGCGTACATCTGAATTCGATATCGCTTTCCGATTAATGCTTTGAAAACATTTCGACTGATCAACTTCTCATTTACAACAAACATCTCATCACGTAACTTAGTGCTTATAGTTCAATGAATTGAGATAATTTTAATAACCTAAACCCCAACCCTATTTCCAACGGATCCATGCAAAAAAAAGGCTGTTGGCTACTATTAATATGTTTTTTCTTCATAGGGCGACTACCGGACCTCCTTGCGGCAGTAGCCGATCTGAAACCTCATAGTGTCATTGTACGTTCTTCATTCGAGGGTAAAATCAGGGTTCCTGTTTTGAGGCATCATACATATAGTCTGTTTACCCCCGGAAAGATCCAGGAGCCTTATCAACCAGAATTCGATTTTGAGATAGAGGGGTTGCCCGATAATTTCTCGCAAAACACTACTATTGGATGGCTCACAAAGTTTTCACCACCGCTCGCCAGACTTTTCCGTGGTAACAATGGACGCTTTGAAAATGGCGTCTTCTTCTATCAACAGAATAAGCTCAACAAAGCGGAAAATGATCTGTTAGCCCTGCTGAATCATCCCTCAGCTTTCAAGGAAAAAGCGATTCTTTATCTCGCATGGATAAAATATAAAGATCAACTATGGGGAGAAACGACTAAACTTTTGAGCTATCTCCTTCAATCAACCGACATTAACCTCGTCAAAGAGTCGCACTACCTGACATCTCTTGTTTATCTCAAACAAAAAAAGTTCCAAGAGGTCATCAACTTAAACGAATCTCTCCGATCCAGGTTACCAATGGATCAATTCGACCTCAAGCAAATTTATGTGCACCTGATTTGTCAGATACATCTGGGCTCCTGGAGTGACGCCAAGTCGGTTTCCGATATGGTATTAAAAAAGCCCATTGCCCATGCAAAACTGTTTCACAAAATCATTGAGTTATCCGGATTAATAAACTACAAAAACATAAATTATCGTTCCAGCTTAGAGAATTATCAACGGGCAAAATCCTATTATGCCCACCCTGTTTTTCAATTCGCCATGAACCGTCATATTGCTTGGCTTGAATACCTCACTGGCAATTATGACGCTGCTATTGCTATCCTCCAGGATCGAAAAAGCCACTTCTTTGAAAATTATTCAGAAGAACTTAATTATCTGAAATTGGTCTGTTATGTCCGCTTAAAAAAGTGGGCTAGTGTTAATGCGATTCTAAATGAATTTGAAGAGGGGTCCCTTTTTCACACCTATGGATCTTTTCTGATTCGCGATCTTTTAACCGATCCAACAGAATATACTGAGTTGTTCAATCAGGTTTCGACTCAAAAATTCAATTTCCCTGAAATGAAATTTCATGTGGCATTATTAGATGGCAACCTGTTTTTTAAACAAAAACAGTACAAAAAAGCAAAAAATGCATACATCCAAGCGATGTCTGTAGATAGCACCAGTTCGGATTACTGGATCGCACAATATAACCTTGGACTCACTCACTTAAAGCTTGAACAATATGATCGGGCCGAACAGGATTTTGTAAATTTAATGCGAACTGTTCACAGTGCACCGACCGACCGACTTAAATATCACCTGATCTTTGCTCAATATCAACAGTCAAAATCCGACTCATCCTGGTCAACCCTGCATCCGGAAAACTTTCCATCACTCAGTCAAGAGCAGCATATCGAATTAATGCTAATACAAGCAGCGACACAACTCCGATTGAACAAACGTGAAGAAGCTAAAACGGTTTTCCTTAAAATCTGGCAACAAACAAAACAGATAGAGGCGTTCGAATTTGTAGTAAAAATTCACTATGACCAAAGACAATTTGATAAAGCCATCAAACTGATTCGGGATCTTCCACACCATCGCTCGGACACACTAGTCGCCTACGAAGTAAAATCCCTCCTGGCCCTTAGACGCTTTAAGGAGGCAAAAAGATCCATTGACAAAATTCCAGAAAATCAAGATCCATTTATTGCGCTCCGTCTCGAAGTGTGGGCCGCCAATGGTGAGTATAAATCGATCATCAATTTTGTATCGGGGCTTCTCAAAAGATCACTCGATAGACAACAACGCCGATTCTACTACCTAAATCTCGGCGATGCTTACTTTAATCTGCAGCAGTACCAGCAAAGTAAAGCCCAATATTATCGGGCGCTGGGCCTGACCAAAGATGACTCACTTAAAAGTTTAGTTCTTTATAATATTGCCCTCAGCAGCTATTATCACAATGACTATACATCCTTTCTCAGCGAAGTGAAGTTGATTCTGAAGCGTCCAGAAATTTCTGATGAAGTTCGCTACAACTTGACTATCTTACTGGCCGAGTTTTATCAGAAATCCAATCGATTAGCGCAAGCGGACAAAAGTCTTGAACAATACAGTCAGTCTCACTCATTTAATTCAGCAAGCATCCATATCAAACGAATTCGCATTTCGTTCCAGAGCAATGATCATCCGAATTGTATGAAACTCAGTAAAAAAGGTGTTTCTGGTGAAAACAAATATCAGCGCCGGGACCGAATCGTTATGTTTGGATACTGCGCCAATGCGATCTACTTGCCCTCTGAAACTATTAAAACGATTCAATTGGAACTTAAAGGAGATCAGAATTCATATCGCGTTAATGAACTTAATTTTGTTCTGGCACAGGCTTATTCTCAAGCAAAGGAATTTAAAAAGTCTTTGTTACTCGCTCAATCTTTAATTATCAAGCCCCTGAATACAAATGTGCGGTTAGATACGCAATTGTTAATAACACAAAATCTACTAAGACTGAACGAATTAAAAAAGGCCTACAAGGAACTGGGTGACGTCAATCAATATAAAGCGTCCGGAAAGTATGTCAGATCACTGCAGCTCAAAAGTGAAATTGAACTGTTACAAAAACGGCACCATCAGGCATACCGAACTCTGCTTCGTATCTATTATCTATCCGGAAGCTCGAAAAAGGATCAACAGCACGCCCTTTTGAGAATTGCAGAAGGATATCTCAACGAAAAGAAACTTGGCGCTGCTAAAAAACATTTTGATAAAATTGATCCCGAAATTATTAAAAAAGAGTTGTCGGCTCAAAAGCGCTACAACACCCTTAAAATTGGAATTTCTCGGAAACGATCCCTGTCTGCCCTTGACCAATTTGAGACGAACATCGAGAAATTGTTTCACGTGAAACAATTTCTCGATGTTCGTAAATCTCCACTGCAGGAAATAACAACATGCTCTGGTTTCAACTTCACTTGCTTCGCTCATGGATCCTAAAGCTAAAATTATCATCATCCTTGGACCAACAGCGTCCGGGAAAACAACACTCGCTGTTCAATTAGCCAGACACATCGACGGTGAGATTATTTCCGCAGATAGCCGCCAGGTATTCAAGGACATGGATATTGGCAGTGGCAAAGACCTTTCTGAGTATCAGAGCACACCTTACCATCTCATTGATATTCGTGAAGCGGGCGAATCCTATTCAGTCTCAGAATTCCAGCGAGATGCATATTCTGCGTTGGCAGATATCACGGGGAGACAAGCTGTCCCAATCATCTGCGGTGGTACAGGTCACTATATCAAATCGTTGCTGGATGATTACCGCTTCACCTCCCAAGGGACTAATCTTTCGTTCACAGAAGATCTTGAATCTCTTCCCCGCGAGTCCTTGTACGACAAATTAAAATTCCTGGGACTTTGGGAAGTTCATCACTGGAAATCTGAAAGTCGCCGCCGGATGGCCAGAGCGATAGAAAAAAAGTCATTTCCTCAAACATATCCGCTTCCAGAGCTATCCTTCAGAGATATGTATTTTTCCCGGTGTTTTTATATCCAGATTGAACGCAAAGCGCTCATCGCAAGAATTGAAGGACGCTTGAAACAACGTTTACAATCCGGACTGGTCGAAGAGGTTCAACGGCTGCTTGATAATGGAATTTCACATTCCCGGCTGGAACGATACGGCTTAGAATATCGTTGGGTATCGTACTTTTTGAAAGGAGACATCGTTTATCAGGAGATGCATCAGAAGTTAGCTGTTGAAATCAGACGATACGCAAAGAGGCAAATGACCTTTATTCGCTATCTTCAGAAAAGCGGTCACCCGTTACATCCTGTTACAGACTCTACGGCCCTCTTGACAGAAGTAACGTCTTGGCTTTCCGAGAGGTAATCTGAGGTGCTTTGTTCTCAATCAAGCTATCTCCGATAGGACGTAAATAGGTCTTCCCAAGTCATCCACGCCTGGTATACCTCATCTGACTAATTCCTGATACGATACTGTTTTTTCACAATATCAGATTGGACATTTTTTAGAAGGGGATATCATCTTCAACAAATTCGTCGCTGTTTGACACAGAAGGCTGATCCGTATATCCGGAGTTTTGTTGTGGCGGCTCACCAAAACTGCCATTGGGCTGATTTGGTGGCGATTGGTTAGCTGAGGTACTCTGTTGCTGATACCCCCCCTGCCCAGATGCCGCTTTTGAATCCAGCAGTTGGATACTGCGGGCAGTAATATCCGTTGAAAAACGCCGGTTTCCATCCTTATCCTGCCATTCTCTGGTTTGCAGACTACCTTCAACATAAATTTGACTCCCTTTTTGACAATACTGCTCGACAATTTCCGCTAAGCGATTCCAGAGAACAACCCGGTGCCACTCGGTCCGTTCCTGTTTATTGCCTCCCTGGTCTTTGAAGTACTCTGTTGTTGCCAGGCTGATGTTCACAACGGTGTGTCCGCTGGGTGTAATTCTTTTTTCGGGATCCTGTCCCAAACGTCCGATAAGCAAAACCTTATTTAAATATCCCATAGAATCACTCCATTATAATGGTTATAGTTTTCTCACCCAAAACATCACCCCACTGACATCGTCAATCGAGGTACGATTGAAAATCCTTCAAAAGGGACCTTATTTATTTCTGTACATGACTACCGCATGGATTTTTATGCTCCTTGACGTAAATCCATTAAGCACTTTCTTAAAATTTCGTCCAGTGTCGATTGAGGCGTTAAATGTCTGATAATCGTTTTTTCAGCATCATTAGCAGAAAATCCGAGGTTTGAAAGTGCTGAGATGGCATCTGCCAAAATTTGAACTCGCCCCTCTGAGGCCGCATGATCGCTTGTTTCATTTTCAAAATGTCCTTGAGAATGCAAAACGTCAAGTTTACCCTGTAGATCGAGTATGATCCTCTGTGCCGTCTTTTTTCCAACGCCTGAAACCTTAGTGAATGTAGCCGGATTACCGTTTGAGATTGATTTTATAATATCACTTGTACCGAGTTGATCGACTATATTCAAGGCGACTTTTGGTCCTATGCCGCTGACGCCCAGCAATGATATAAAAACTTTTCTTGTAAAAAAGTCGTGAAATCCAAAAAGTCTAATACCATCTTCCTTAACGGCAGTGTATATGGGAAGTTCCAACTCTTGATCCAAACTCACGTTTCTTTGAAACTTTAAATTATCACCGACTGTGACTCTATAACCGACCCCGTTCGTATCAATGATGATTTCGTTCTCATCTATTTCCAGAACTATTCCTCTCAACCAGGCGATCATCTGACACCCTCTTCTAACTTCAACTTCATTTAATTAACGTCCCAATTTTGCAAAATTTGTAGTGTTGGCGTGACAAATAGCGGCGGCCAGTGCATCGGACTCATCCTCTCGAAGGATCTTGCCACGATCAATATTCAGTAAGATTTTAACCATCGCTGCAACCTGATCTTTTGAAGCCCGTCCCACACCAACAACAGCCGATTTTATTTCATTGGGGGCATATTCGCTAAGAACCACCTCCTTAAGCCTAACAGATAGAATGGTAACCCCCCTGGCGTGCCCCAGCAGCAGAGATGATCTAGGATTGACAGAATGAAATATTCTCTCCACGGCGGCTATTTGTGGAAGGTACTGGTCAATAATCTGCCCCAGTCGGTTAAAAATAACAACCAGCCTGTCTTCAATATCTTTCAAATTTGCAGTAACGATTGTTTCACTAAAGACGAACTTTAAACGGTTATCAATCTTGTCTATTATCCCGATACCAGTATATCGGGTCCCAGGATCGATACCTATTATTCTCGTCTGATTACTCATTTATTTCTGTCCATATTACCGAGCTGGCGGCTCTATTAATTTTCAAGCTGCTGCAAAACATTTTCGGTAATATCGAAATTACTAAAGACATTCTGTACGTCATCGTCATCTTCAAGGGCTTCAATAAACTTAATTACCTGGGCTGCCTTTGAGACATCGTCGATTTCAATTCTGTTTTGCGGAATCAAATCCAATCCTGAAGACAAAATCTTCACTTCTTTTTCCTCTAGATATTGATGAACCGCACCAAGATCTCCGGTTGCTGCTTCTATAATGTATTTTTGCTCATCACTGCTATCGATGTCTTCAGCACCTGCTTCAATAATATATTCCGTCAAGGTGTCTTCATCAATGACGGTTTTTTCAACCTCAATAATTCCTTTGCGATCAAACATATACATGACCGAATTGGTTGACCCAATATTACCGTTATTTTTACTGAAAATTGATCGCACGGAAGAGATGGTTCTGTTTTTATTATCCGTCAAACATTCTACAATTACAGCCACATTATGGGGCCCGTATCCCTCATAATTGAGGTTTTCCCAATTTTGGCTTTTATCGCCGCCGACTCCTTTTTTAATTGCCTTATTAATATTGTCATTCGGCATATTAACAGATTTTGCTAAAACAACAGCAGACCGAAGCCTTGGGTTTGAATCTGGATCTTCCCCTCCCATTTTTGCAGCAACGGTGATTTCTCGAATTACTTTAGTAAACACTTTGCTCCGTTTTGCATCGGCAGCACCTTTTTTGTGTTTGATCGTGCTCCATTTACTATGTCCTGACATAATTGGTTTCTATATTTATAATTTTTACTGAATTCTATTCCCTGTTTGAGAGTTCGCGTTCAATCCACTGAAACAGAGATACCGGTTGTATAATAACCCTATATTTCAAGTACAGGCCGCTGAAATATCACTTAGAAGAATAATTTCTCTCAATTTTTGATTCTTCCCTACATTTGTAATAACGAATCTACTAGTCATGATACAGATTCGGATATTTTCCCAATCAAGTCGTAGGGATGCGCATCTACAATATCTGCCATTTGGAATGCCCCTGGGGTTCCAGACCCTTCATTGATCAAGACAAGACCGTCAACATCCGGACCCTGATATTTGTTTCTAGCTTGTAATAGCAGATCTGTTTCTTCATAAGCCCCTTCTATCAAAACTTTTTGTTTTTGACCAATCATTGCCCGATTTTTTTTAAGAGAAATTCCTTGTTGTGCTTGCATCAGCTGATCTCGACGGGACGATTTCTCCTCATCTGAAATTAAATCTCCCATTTTTCTTGATTGGATATTGTCCTCATCAGAATAAGTGAAAACACCTAGATGAGAAAAATAACCTTTTTCAACAAATCGCAGCAATTTCTTAAAAGCAGTTTCTGTTTCGTTTGGGAATCCGACAATAAAGGTTGACCGCAAAGCCAGATCCGGTTTTATCGTGAGGGCTGTGTCAATTAATTTTTCAATTTTTTGAGCAGTAATCTTCCGATTCATTGCTTTTAAGACAGAGTCATCAATATGTTGAAAGGGAATATCTGCATATGGTGTCAAACGCAAATCCTCCGCCATCAACTGAAACAACTGTATTGGATACCGATTGGGATAGGTGTAAAAAATCCGTAACCAGAAATCACTGGATGAGGCTGTTAGTAATTGTCTAATTAGATTCAGAAGATTTTCCTGACTATCCAGCTCTAATCCGTATGATGCGCTATCTTGTGATATGAGATTGATCTCTTTAATTCCGGTTTTTAAAATTGTTTGGAATTCCAGCTCAATACTATTAATTGAACGACTCCTAAAAGGGCCCCTCAGCTTGGGTATATTGCAAAAGGAACACATATTAGAGCAGCCTTCTGAAATCTTCAGATAAGCATAATTTTTATTTTTGGCGATTATCTCATCAGATCTTAGATTCTTCTCGGAATACAGGGGTCTCTTATCTAATACGGTTATTTTCTCTTCCTTGCCATGGATTTCTGTGATGCACCTGGAAATTTGAGTATAGTCGCTGGTTCCGATAACGACATCTACTTCTGGAATTTCATCCATAAGTTGTTTTCTATATCGTTCACTTAAACACCCAACTACGATCAATTTCTTGTGACTGTTTTTCTTTTTGATTTGTGCCAAAGCCAAAATCCGATCAATAGATTCATTCACTGCCTTGGTAATAAAGGCGCACGTATTTATTACCATCACATCAGATTCAGCAGCATCCGCAATCATCACATAGCCATCAGCTAGTAGCTGACCCATCATAATTTCTGAATCTACGCTGTTTTTGGCACATCCCAGCGTCTCTAGATAGACTTTAAATTTCATATAGAATACTTCTTTTTTCTGTTTCTAGACAGGGTTTCTATGAGTGAGGGGGACTAAATCCGAGACTATTCAAATGGTTCCAATCTTAGTTTCTCATATTTTTCCAAGAGGAACTCCGACCATATAAGATCTTCCTGGGTAGTAATTTTAATGTTCCATTTTTCTCCGTCCACCATGAATACGGCCAACCCCAAATGTTCAAAATACCCTGCTTCGTCAGTGAATGTCACCTTTTTCTGTTTTTCTGACAAAAAGCAGTTTTCAATACTGTTATTTGTAAAGGCTTGAGGAGTCTGCGTGATAAATAGTCGATCTCGATCGATTATCCGACATGTTCCATTGTCATTTTGTTGCCTGACAGTTTCACTCATTCTCAACACAGGTATCACTATACTGTTATGATCGCACTTTTGAGCCAAGTTTTTGATTATTGTAGTAGTAATAAAAGGTCTGGCCCCATCATGGGTCATTACAATTTCTGAAAGAGGATTTTGATGAATGTAATTCAGTCCTTTACAGACAGAATCATGCCTTTCTGTACCTCCACCCATTATTGCTTCAATCTTAGCCAATGGTCCAAAGTTTTGAATCATTTCATTGAAATCACGCCGTTCATCCTCCCGTATTACTACAACAATTCGACGAATTACTGAGAACTCATTTAGACGGTACAATGTTCGATAAAGAACAGGTATTTGATTGATTTTCGTAAACATCTTGTTGGTGCCTAGTTTCATGCGGCTTCCTTTCCCAGCTGCCAGCACCACTATATCAACATCGGGTTCTTTTTGTGTCATGAGTTGGTTAGCTTAACGATTCGGTATAGTAAATTAATTTTTGGTTGCACGGCGTCAAACTCATCTAGAACAAAATAGAATCTCCTATTCATATTTTCATCGCTTATCTTACACAACCCCTGAATTTATTGAAACCTGAATTGGGGATTTCAATCGATTTACCTCGTCCCATCTTAATTCCCGGATACTTTTGGCTATGTTAGAATGCTTGGAGCATCAATTGGCCAATTATTTTAATTAGCCAAACAGTTATTTTTGATACAATTTTACTTTTTTATTAATATTTTTGCCCTACGGGTTTAATATTTATGAATATATCTATTAAATGCCTCGCCCAACATTATGTGCATTAACCGGTTGTTGTCGTGTTAAGTAAATGGATACTAGATTAATCTTGATAATTTTTGTTGACTTGGTGCTGAAAAATCGCTTTGGGTTTATCTTTCTGATTTAGATCATTCTCAATATGTCATTGGTCATTGACACGAGTCTCTTTGCCCGTTTATTGTAGCGAAAACCAGATTACATTATATTAACCTTATCACTTATTAGCCATGGAACACGGAACTGCTAGAATAGGGGAACTTTTTAATTTTGGTATGCTTCACCTTGAGTGGCCAACTGCTCTGTTCATCCTGATTGTTTTTGCCATTACAATGATTCTGCTAAACGGTTTGCTGTTCAAACCTGTCCTGCGGACATTAGAGGCCCGACAATCTGGAATTGATAAAAACACTCAGGAAACGGCAAGTCTTGCGGCTGCGAGCGAAAAGTCCGAAAGCGACTACGAATCAAAACTTGTTAATGTTCGGGAAAAAATTCAACAAGCCCGCCAATCTTCACTTGATGAAGCTTTGGAAAACTCAAAACGTATTATTGAAGGAACCAAAGAAACCATCACTGCCAAATTAGCAGAAGCTGAAAAAGAGCTGGTTGCCGAGCGGGAAAACGCAATGAAAGAGGCAGCTTCCCTGACTGAAGAACTGTCACAACTGATTAAATCAAAGGTTCTGGCTTAAGCGCTTACGATCTTTCAAACTTAGCACCTAATTCTAATCGGGTTTTACCATGTTAAAGCAACTGTTCACAACCTTCACCATTATCTTTTTCTCCTACTCAGCTTATGCTTCTGCTGGTGGAAGTGGAGGTGCATCGCTTTTCAGTTCTGATATGCTTTTTAAGGCCATCAACTTTATTCTGCTGCTGATAATTTTGCATCGATTTGCTCGCAAACCCATTGCGAAAATGCTGTCTAGTTCGGCTGAAAACACAAAAGAGACTGTTGACAGTGCCAAAGCAGAATTGGAAGGAGCGAAAGCACGTCTAGCCGAATATGAAGCAAAAATTGCGAATCTGGAGACGGAACTCGCGACTCGCGAACAAACGGCTATTGCCGCTATCGAAGTTGAAAAAGAGAAGCTGATCGCTGATGCGAAACTTCAGGCAACCAAACTTGAAGAGCAGACTCAAAATCGGATTGAACAGGATATCCTGAAAGCCAAAACTGAAATAAGAGAGTTCCTAGTGAACGAGTCTGTTTCACTGGCAGAAAAAACAATTTCCGAGCAGATTGGTGGCAAGGAACGTAAAGCACTCATCGAGAACTACGCCAAGAACCTAAACGAAACCGCATAAGGAATAAGGGGTATTATGACCGGAGGTATAGTCGGACGACGTTATGCAAAGGCACTACTTAATCTTGCTGACAGCAATAAGAACATAGGAGAGATTGGAGAACAACTCCTTGAGGTCGCCAACCTGTTTCAGGAAAACACTGGCCTCAGGAGCATCATGTTGGATCCTAAAATAAGCAAGGAAAAAAGGATTGCCGTGATCGGTGAATTAACAAAAAAAATGGCGTGTCAGGAACTGGTAACAAAGTATTGCCGTTACCTGACTGATAGGAACCGCTTTAGTATTATAGCGGATATCTCCTCTGCCTATAACGCCTTAGCCAGTACAAAACTAGGAAAGGCAACAGCAAATATCGTAGTTGCTGAAAAACTATCCCAGAAAGAAGAAAAGCAGCTGCAAACAAAGTTGGCTGCTTATACGGGTAAAAAAATCACACTGACCGTCGACGTGGACGAATCCATTCTTGGCGGTGCTATAACTTCAATTGACAGTTTAGTTCTTGATGGCAGCATTAAAAATAAACTGAACCTGATCCGTGAAACCATATCCAAGGGAAAATAATTATGAAAATCAGAGCAGATGAGATCAGTGCAATCATTCAGAGTCAGATAGAAGAGTTTGATTCTGAGGTGGAAGTAAAAGAGGTCGGAACCGTGATCAGTATTGGAGACGGAATTGCTCGTGTGTACGGCCTTGATAAGGCAATGGCCGGCGAGTTAGTAGAGTTTCCCGAAGGTACTCGAGGTATGATTCTGAACCTGGAAGAGGACAACGTTGGCGTGGCTCTGTTCGGTTCCGGTGTTGCAATCAAGGAAGGTGATCAGGTCAAAAGAACTGAAAGAATTATGGAGGTTCCCGTTGGGGAGGCTGTTCTAGGACGTGTTATTTCTCCGATTGGGGACCCCCTGGATGGCAAAGGTCCGGTTGCAACCGACACTTTCAGTCGTTTGGAAGTTATTGCCCCCGGAATTGTAGACAGAAAGTCAGTTCACCAATCTATGCTGACCGGCCTTAAGGCTATCGATTCACTTGTTCCCATCGGAAGAGGACAACGGGAACTGATTATTGGTGACCGGCAAACCGGAAAGACCGCTATTGCGATCGATACCATCATCAGCCAGAAGGGTGAAGATGTTAAATGTATCTATGTCGCGATCGGTCAGAAAAACTCCACCGTCGCACAGGTGACACAGAAACTGACTGAATTCGGTGCCATTGAATACACGACCATTGTGGCGGCATCCGCCAGTGACCCTGCCCCACTTCAGTTTATTGCACCTTATGCA
>Ga0075122_10000352_pt1 | contig 37429 bp, 33 predicted proteins | sample AntAceMetag02UKB_FD_69790 | JGI IMG/M metagenome (GOLD analysis project Ga0075122, IMG submission 69790) | Saline lake microbial communities from Ace Lake, Antarctica - Antarctic Ace Lake Metagenome 02UKB | ecosystem: Environmental > Aquatic > Non-marine Saline and Alkaline > Saline | place... | reverse complement strand
AATCGCTATTATCTGGGGAAGTTTATTTACATTATTTTTATTTAAAAAATATCAAAGTAAAGTTGTCGATAAAGCAACGGAGAAAAAAGGCAGAAGTTTTGGACCGTTCTTGTTTCAATCCGTATTCATCGGACTTGTAAGTGCGTATTTTGGCGATGCGTTTTCAAGAATCTTCCAATACAATACCAGAGAGATTGTCGATGGGGCATATACTGGAACCATCATTGAAAACTCTAGTTTTGTACCATTGATTGTTTTTGTAATATCATTTTTGTCCATGATGGGCTTTGATTATTTGGTAAAACAAAAGAATGTTAAATGGTTGGAAAACTTCCAACTATCCTTATCCATGGTTATCGGAATGGCTAGTGCAGTGTTCCTAGGAATGGGAGGGTTGTTCTAATGAATACAGCGTATAGAGAACAAATGCATAAGTTTGGTAGAATCTTTACCGTAATGGGCATCTTTGTAATGTTTTTAGCTCCAGTTAGTATTTGGGTATTCACTGGTGTCGCTCCAAATTTCGCTCAAATGGGAGTTGGAGTACTTGGATTATCGTTGCTCTATCTACCAGGTGGGTTGATTGAGATGATGACCTATTCCCCTTTGCTTGGAACAAGTGCAACCTATTTAGCTTTTATAACTGGTAACTTAATTAATTTAAAAGTACCATGTGTGATGAACGCAACGGAAATCTGTGGAACGAAAATCAATACTCCAGAGAATGAGGTTATTAGTGCAATTTCTGTAGCATTTTCATCGATTACAACGGTGTTAATATTATCTTTAGGGGTACTGTTATTGATTCCATTAAAACCGTTATTAGAAAATCCAATATTAGCCCCAGCATTTAATTGGGTAATATCAGCTTTATTTGGAGCTTTGGGTTATAAATACTTCAAAGGCAATTGGAAATTGATTATCGCTCCAATGGTAGTAATTATTATATTAAGTATTGTGATGCCTACATTTGTAAATAGTCAAGTCATGATTATTGTTTTAATTTTAGCAATTGTGACATTAGTGGTATCAAAAATATTGTATAACAAGAATAAAATTTAGGAGGTTACAATGATCTTTTTATATATACTATTAGGACTTATTGGTCTGTTATTGATTCTTATGATTGTAGCTCTTTTCAATAGCTATTTGATTAAGGACCGTTCAAAAAATGTGACACTAGCGGATATTGATCCGATAGAGAGTGACTTATTAGCAAAAGAATTTAGTAAGATGATCCAAGTAGAAACACTATCGTATTCCAAAACACAGGATAATGTTGAAAAGTTTAGAGAATTACAAGCAGTTATGAAAGAGTTGTTTCCAGATGTATATAGCACGTTAGAACAAGAAGTATTCAAAGGCGAATCCATTTTATTCAAATGGAAAGGAAAGTCAAAAGAAAAACCGATTGTTTTAATGGCTCATCAAGATATTGTACCTGCTAGCAAAGATGACTGGGTATTCGATCCATTTAGTGGTGAAGTTACTGATACAGAAGTATATGGCAGAGGTACGTTAGATACAAAATGCACGTTATATGCGTTCTTTAAGGCAATTGATCAGTTAATCAAAGACGGATTTAAACCGGAACATGATATTTACATATCAAGTTCAACGGATGAAGAAACCAGTGGATTTGGTGCTGGTTTATCGGTGGAAGCATTGAAGAAAAAAGGTGTGAAACCGTATATGGTTTTAGATGAAGGTGGAGCAATCGTTACTGGTAGTTTACCATCTGCACAAAAACCAATTGCATTGATTGGAGTATTAGAAAAAGGGTATGTGAATATTCGGTTTACTGCAAAAAGCAAGGGTGGACATTCTTCTACACCACCTAAAAATTCACCAATTTCAAGACTTTCTGCGTTTGTAAATGATGTAGAAACGCATTTTCCGTTAAAAACGAAAATGATTCCTGAAGTTGCAGATATTTTTAAATCAGCAGCACCATCGATGTCGGGAATTTATCGATATTTATTTGGTAATTTGTGGTTATTTAAACCATTGGTTACATTCCTATTACCAAAAATTAACTCTTATGGAAGAGCACTCTTATCAACGACGATTGCTTTTACTATGTCAAAAGGCAGTGAAGCTGCAAATGTGATTCCTTCCGAAGCGTACGTAATAGCAAATCTAAGAACGCACCCAATTCAAAACATAGACGAATCCTTCAAGGTATTAGAAGCGATTGCTAAGAAATACGATATTGAAGCAGTAATTGAAGAAGGACGTGAAGCATCACCAATATCAAGCACAACCAATGATGCATATCAATATTTAATTAAGAATATTCAAGACTCTTATCCTGATGCTTTGGTGAGTCCATATATTATGTTAGGTGGAACGGATAGTCGTTTCTTCTCAGAAATAACAGATTCCGCATTTCGTTTTTCACCAGTTCGAATGGATAATAAGGAATTAACAAAGATTCATGGCAAGAATGAATCGATTAAGAAATCCGCATTGGTAGAAGCAGTACGATTTTTTACAGAACTCATAAAGAATCACAAATAGTTCAAAAAGATATGATATAATTCAAAATAATAATAGGAGGTATTGTATGGTTTTTCCCAAGCAGGAGTTTAATAAAGCATCGGTTAAGGATGCAGATATAAACAAAGGGTTGTTAGCAGATTTGTTCAACAAAATAGAAGATGAAAAATTGAATATTCATTCAATGGTGTTATTAAAAAATGGTTCAAGGGTATTTCGTGCATCAGCATTTGATTATACAGAAGAAACAAAAGAAAATGTATATTCCATATCGAAATCATTTACCAGTGTAGCTATTGGAATTTTGTCGGATTTAAAACTATTAAATGTAGAAGACTATGTGTTATTTTACTTTAGTGGTGATATCGATCATTATGATCCAGGATATGAAGCATTGAAGATCAAGCATTTATTATCGATGTCTGTTGGGCAAGGTAAGGATGTCTTTTATGAAGCAACACCAAATGATAATATCTATGAATTATTCTTTAATCAAGAATTGATTCATGAGCCTGGAAAAGAATTCTTCTACAATAATGCAGCTAGTTTTATACTATCAGCCATTGTAACGAAGGTAACAGGGAAGACCTTAAATGATTTCTTAAATGAATACCTATATCAACCAATCGGTATGGAAAAACCAGAATGGAATCAAGTGAACGATATTAGTTTTGGTTGTACAGGCCTACAAATATCAACGAATGATATGGCAAGATTTGGATTATTGTTACTAAATGATGGTGTTTGGGATGGCGTGCAAATTGTTTCCAAAGAATACTTAGCATTAGCAACTACTCAACAAATCGATACCTTAAATCATGATAATCCTTATGACCAATTTGGATATGGATATCAATTTTGGTTGAATAGTTTTGGAGATTTCCGTTCTGCTGGAATGTACAAACAATATATTATTGTGAATAAGGAATACAACATGGTGTTTGCAATCAAAGCTTACGAAGAAAGAGAAACACTAGATTTGTTTGAAAATTTCATTCTAAAAGCTGCTAAAGTTGGTTGGAATTACTGTGATTATTCTCTAAGAGATTACATCAGAAAATTCCGTTCTAATTCCGAAGAAATCATAAAAAAAGAGAAAGAAATGCGAATCGAGTAAAATATAGTAGAGGTAAGTCAAGTTATATGGACTTATCTCTGTTTTTTTGATATAATATTCAAGAATAAAGTTCTGGGGTGTTTAAATGGAAATAGGAAAGATTAACACGTTGTTGGTTTTAAGAGAAACAGATATTGCATATCAGTTGACTGATGGAATCGATGAAGTGTTTTTGCATAAGAAAGAAGCCAAAAAACCTTATGAAGACAATGAGGAAATAGAGGTTTTTTTGTATGTAGACAATCAAGGAAGAACGACTGCTTCGACAAAAGAACCATTTTTACAACTACATGATGTTAAAATGCTTGAAGTTGTGGAAGTAAACTTTAATTATGGTGTATTCTTATATTACGGGATGATTAAAGATCTATTGTTGAGTTTGGATGATTTGCCTAGTCAACATAAATATTGGCCAGAGCCTAAAGATAAGGTGATGGTTGAAATGGTGGAACGAAAAGGACAGTTATATGGACGTATAATTGGCAGAAAACAAATTACAGACCATTTTGAGGATGCAATAGCACTTGAAGATAAAAGCGAAGTAGAAGCTCATGTGATGTATATCATCGATAATGGTATTGTTTGTTTCACAGAAGCAGGTCATGAAATATTCATTCACAGGAATAATTATCGTCATTACCACCGCATTGGGGAATTAGTTACACCGAAAATATTGAAATGCAACCCAAGTGGAGAATACGTTGGAACATTGATAGAACAAAAAGAATTGATGCTTGAAAAAGATTCAGAAGTGATTTTAGATTATCTAGTAAAACATCACGATATGATGTATTTTACGGATAAGAGTGAGGCACAAGCAATCTTTGAAACATTTCATATGTCAAAATCAGCATTTAAAAGAGCGTTAGGAAAGCTCTTTAAAGCTGGACTTGTAGAATTAAATGAAGGCAATACTAAAAAAATCTAATAAGTAGGTGAATTGTTATGGGAAGAGCACATGAAGTACGAGCTTCTAAAATGGAGAAGACAAGTGGGCAAAAGTCAAAATTATATTCGAAATTCGGAAAAGAAATATACATGGCAGCAAAAGAAGGTGGAACAGATCCAGACAGCAATCTAACATTAAGAAGATTGATTGAACGAGCAAAACAAGCACAAGTTCCTGGGGATGTTATCAAAAGAAACATTGAAAAGTCCAAAGGTGGAATTGGTGAAGACTATTCACCAGCTAAGTACGAAGGGTACGGCCCTGGTGGATGTACGCTTATTGTCGATTGTTTAACAGACAATGTGAACCGTACGTTTGGTGAAGTGAGAACCTGCTTCACAAAAACTGGAAGTAAATTAGGTGTCAGTGGGTCTGTGTCTTATTTATATACCTATTGTGCTCACATTAGTTTTTCAGGAATGACCGAAGATGAAGCTTTGGAAGCATTGATGAACAATGATTGTGAAGTAACGGATATTGAATCAGATGAAGATGTTGTAATCATTACTGGAGAACCAGGAGATTTGGATCATATCAAAGACTCTTTAGTAGCAACTGGAAAAGAATTAACATTCTTTGAAGATCAAGTAACGTATGTGCCAAATGACCGGATTGTTTTAGATGAAGATCACTTGGTACAATTCTATCGTTTCCTAGCGTTAGCGGATGATTTGGATGATGTTCAAGAAGTCTATCATAACGTAAATTTACCGGATGTAGACCAGTACTAAATATTTAAAATATTTCAGGCAAAAAGCCGATAAAATAGCGAAAATATGTTATAATATATATAGGAGTTTATTATGAGTTTACCCAACAAATTAACGATGTTTAGAATCTTCATCATTCCCGTAATTATTATCTTGTACATTCTACGAGATTCGATAGGAGATTTCACTTTTATCATTATAGGAATTTTATTTGTAATAGCATCAATAACGGATTATTTTGATGGCAAAATTGCTAGAGATCGAGATATCGTTACCACGTTTGGCAAATTTGCAGATCCGTTAGCAGATAAACTTTTGGTTTTAGGGTCTTTAATGTTACTAGCGAATTATTATACTCTAAATCAAGATGGTTCAGCCTATATGTGGATGCCGTTTTGGATTGTATTCATTGTACTTGCAAGAGAACTTATTGTAACGTCTATAAGACTTGTTGCTGTAGGGGAAGGTATTATCTTGCATGCATCGAAATGGGGTAAATATAAAACCGCTTTAACGATGTTGACAATCGTCTTTTACTTCTTTGTAATGCCGCTAGACATTACTGCACTAAACATTACAGGGGTTGTATTAATGTCATTATCAGTACTATTTACAATTGGATCAGGTGTGGATTACTTTATAAAGAATAAAGACAGTATTTTAAAATCAGTTTAAAGAAAAATAACAGTTTATAAGTACTATGTATATTAGAACGTAGGTAGGAGGATTAATATGGCAGTAGATAACAGACAAAAAAACTTAGACATTGCATTAAAGAATATTGAGAAAGAATACGGAAAAGGATCGGTTATGATCCTAGGCCAAATGCCGGTTTTAGATGTTGATACGATATCGACCGGATCTATTTCATTGGATATCGCTATGGGAACTGGTGGTTATCCAAAAGGAAGAATCGTTGAAGTATATGGACCAGAGTCTGGAGGGAAAACAACTCTAGCATTGCATGCAATTGCCGAAGCTCAAAAAGCAGGCGGATATGCTGCATTTATTGATGCAGAGCACGCGTTAGATGCGCAGTATGCAAAAGCATTAGGTGTAGATATTGATTCTTTGATTTTATCGCAACCTGATACTGGGGAGCAAGCATTGGAAATCGCAGAAGCACTGATTCGCTCAGGCGCGATTGATATTGTTGTTATTGACTCAGTAGCGGCATTAGTTCCGGAAGCGGAAATAAGAGGCGAAATGGGAGACAGCCATATCGGTTTACAAGCAAGACTTATGTCTCAAGCGATGAGAAAACTATCTGGTGTATTATCAAAATCACATTGTATCGCTTTGTTTATCAATCAAATTAGAGAAAAAGTAGGAGTTATGTTTGGTAATCCTGAAGTAACTTCTGGAGGTAGAGCACTTAAATTCTATTCTTCTATACGGTTAGAAATTCGTCGAGGAGAACAAATTAAAGACGGGACGGACATTGTTGGTAACGTAGCTAGAATTAAAGTTGTGAAGAATAAAGTTGCCGCACCATTTAAAACTTGTAACGTGGATATTATCTTTGGTAAAGGAATTTCAAGAACGGGAGAAATTGTCGATTTAGGAGTTCAATACGAAATTATTAATAAGAGTGGTTCTTGGTATTCTTACAACAATCAAAAAGTTGGTCAAGGTAGAGAAAATGTGAAAAAATACTTAGAGGAAAACCCAGAAATATTCAAAGAAATCAGTTTAAAAATTAGAGAAGTAATCGTAAAAAAATAGGAAAAACCATAATTTGGTTTTTCTTTTTTTTGTTTTACTGGCATTTCCTAACAAATAAGACAATATGCTTTGACTATATAGTAAATATAATATATAATAGAAACGTTAAAATGTATATTAACGTATGTTACCATACTCATATATATAAAAACTAAATCAGAGGAGATAATAAAATGCCAGTACCATTAATCATTATTATTTCCAGTGTGTTAGGGTTAATTGTCGGTGGACTTATTGGATTTATTTTGCGAGTATCAGTTGTGGAAAAAGGTTTCCAAACTGCTAGAAATAAATCACAAGGTATACTAGACAATGCATTTTCTCAAGCGGAGAGAATAAAAAAAGAAAAACTTTTAGAAGCGAAACAAGAAATTTATAACTTAAACCAAGAAAATGACAGAATTTTAAAAGAAAAACGAAAAGAAGTTGTAGTTATTGAAAACAAACTGCACCAACGCGATGAGTTATTAGAACGTAGATCAGCAAATTTAGATAAACGTGAACTTAATTTAGACCGTAAAGAAGAGATCTTAGACAACCGAAAATCCGCAATTGATGAAAAGAACTTTCAACTGGAAACAGTCATCAAAGAACAGAATGAAAAATTATTTGAAATTGCTAACTTTAGCATAGAACAAGCTAGGGAAGTAATCATGAAGCGTGTAGAAGAAGATATGGTTGATGACATTGACCGCTACATCAGAGATGAAGAGGAAAGAGCCAAAAATGAGGCACAAAAGCGTGCTAGAGAAATTATATCCAATTCTATTGAAAAATACGCTCAAGAAGTAACAATGGAGGCTACAGTATCCGTAGTAACCTTGCCGAACGATGAAATGAAAGGTCGTATTATTGGCCGTGAAGGTCGTAACATTCGTGCCTTAGAAGCAATGACTGGAGTCGATTTGATTATCGATGATACTCCAGAAGCAGTTGTCCTATCCGGATTTGATCCGATACGTAGAGAAATTGCTAAAAAAGCATTAGAGTCTTTAATTTCAGATGGTAGAATCCATCCTGATAGAATTGAAGAAGTTGTTGAAAAAGCAAGAAAAGAAGTCGATCAATTTATTCGTGATAAAGGGGATGAAGCTGTATTCGAAACAGGAATCGGTAGAATTCATCCAGATTTAACGAAACTAATTGGACGATTGAATTATAGAACATCTTATGGGCAAAACGCTTTAAGACATTCTATAGAAACTGCCTTCTTGGCAGGTAAAATGGCAGTAGAACTCGGTGAAAACGAGATTCTTGCCAAACGAGCTGGATTGCTACACGATATTGGAAAAGCTGTTGACCACGAAATGGAAGGGTCACATGTTGATATCGGACATGCACTAGCTAAAAAATACCATGAACCAAAAGAAGTAATTGACGCTATTACATCTCATCATGGTGACGTAGAAGCATCTACTATTATCGGCGTTTTAGTAGCTGCAGCTGACGCATTAAGTGCCGCTAGACCGGGAGCTAGATCTGAATCATTACAAAACTATATCAACCGTCTATCACAATTAGAAGAAATATCTTCTAAAGTAAAAGGTGTAGAACAGGCCTTTGCTATTCAAGCAGGTAGAGAAGTTAGAGTTATTGTTAAACCTAACGAAGTGGATGATACAAGAACACATGTAATTGCAAGAGAGATTAAAGAACAAATTGAAGCACAATTAAGCTACCCTGGGACTATAAAAGTTACTGTTATTAGAGAAACTCGCGCACAAGATATTGCTAAATAATAAAACAATAGCCTTCCAGACTGGAAGGCTTTCGTTTTAGGGGGACAAATGGAACAGTTTGATTTATACAATAAAGAGGGAATGAAACTTCATAAATCGATGAATAGAGGGGGATCCAATCAACCTGGTGAGTATCACCTGGTTGTACATATTTGGATTCGCAATAGCCAAGGACAATATCTAATTCAACAACGCAACAAACCAGACGACGAGGTGCTATATCAATGGGCATCCACAGGAGGTGCGGTATTAGTTGGAGAAGATAGTATACCAGCAGCTATTAGAGAGACTTATGAGGAGATTGGTTATCAATTCCTTAGCGAAGACTTGCAACTTGTGAAACGATATTATATTGAAAATCCAAAAGCAAACTATATAACAGATTTATACCTTATAAATGCTGATATTGATTTGAATACATTAACATTAGACCCCGTAGAAGTAAAAGCAGTACAATATAAAACAATGAATGAGATAAAACAATTGATACAAAAGAATCAGTTTTGGGACTATGCAAGACTTATGGAACGAAGCGATTATTTTGATATCCTAGAAAAGAGTTATATATGAGAGTATTATTTATTGGTGATGTATATATGGAACAAGGAAGAAAGGCGTTTGATGCGTATTTTTCTTCTGTAAAACAAGAATACAAACCGCAGTTTATCGTTGTGAATGGAGAAAATATTTCCGATACTAATGGCTTAACAGAAACCATCTACAAAGACTACCTAAAAAGGGGAGTCAATGTTTTTACTTTAGGAAACCATGCATTCTCTAGAAAAGATCACCCAGAAGTATTAGATTTACCATATGTTGTGCGACCAGCCAACTATGGAAAAGGCACTCCGGGAAAAGAATATGTAATCTATAATTTTAACGATAAAAAGATTGCAGTAATCAATTTGCTAGGACGCGTTTTTATGAGAGATCCAATTGACAATCCATTTACCAAAATGGATGACCTTTTAGCGGAAATCAAAGCGGATTACATTATTGTTGATTTTCACGCAGAGGCAACCAGTGAAAAGCTAGCACTAGCGCATTATTTGGATGGGCGTGTCGATGCAATCCTTGGAACCCATACTCATGTGACCACTGCTGATGAAATGAGGTTACCGAAAGGAACGCTCTATATTACCGATGTAGGAATGACCGGAGTGAAATATGGAATCATAGGCGGAGAAGTGCATCAAGGAATCCGTAAATTTGTATCTGGCGTACCAGAACGTGTGAAACCTGAGAACTATGGCCCATTGCAATTCAATGCAGTGTTCATGGATTTAGACTTAAAAACAATTAAGAGAATAAACATTAGAGAGGACTAATTATGGATGTAGTTAATAAACCAAACTTGTCTAAAGCAAGAAAACGTTCAAAATCAGTTGTCGATATTTTAGAATACCAAATAGATGATTACATCAAAGATTTGGGAGTTGGAAAGCGTTATTTGATTCAAACGCATGGATGTCAAGCAAATGAAGCAGACACTGAAATTATCCGTGGAATGTTGGAATCACAAGGATTTACGAAAACTGAAAAAATAGAAGAAACAGATTTAATCGTAATCAATACTTGTGCAATCAGGGAAAATGCTGAAAATAAAGTCTTTGGTGAACTCGGTAGATTAAAAAGTTTTAAGAGAGTGAACCCAGATTTAATTATAGCAGTAGCTGGATGTATGCCTCAAGAAGAGGAAACAATTGAACGGATTCTTAGTACATACAAACATGTAGATATCGTATTTGGAACCCATAATATCGATCGCTTTTTAAATTACTTATATGCGGTTATGAAAGAACATAAAACTATGATTGAAGTATTTTCAGAAGAAGGGAATATTATCGAGCACTTACCTCAAGCAAGAGACCATAGATTTAAAGCTTGGGTGAATATTATGTATGGTTGTGATGAATTCTGTACATACTGCATCGTTCCCTATACAAGAGGGAAAGAACGCTCTAGACGGAAAGAATACATCATTGAGGAAGTACAGAATTTAATCAATCAAGGATATAAAGAAGTTACCTTACTAGGACAGAATGTGAATTCCTATGGTTTGGATTTCAAAGAACCAGAATGTAGTTTTGCAAATCTATTGGATGAAATTAGTGATTTGTCAATCGAGCGAATTAAGTTTTCTACGTCTCATCCAAAAGACTTCTCGGATGATATTATTGATATAATCGCTAAGAAACCGAATATCATGCCATATATTCATCTGCCAGTTCAATCCGGGTCCAATTCGGTATTAAAAAAGATGAATCGCAAATATACCAAAGAACAATACTTAGAACTTGCAAATCGTATTTATCAAAAGATTCCCAATGTATCTTTAACAACGGATATTATTGTAGGCTTTCCTACAGAAACAGAAGCGGACTTCTTAGAAACGCTAGATCTTGTTTTGAAAGCCAAGTTTGAAGGAGCATATACATTTGTATATTCTAGAAGGAAAGGTACTCCTGCAGCTGAATACGAAACAGATATTACACCTCAAGTTGCAAAAGAGAGATTACACCGATTAAACGAGGTAGTAAACGAGGGATATCTTCAGGGCAATAAGCGTTTTGAAAATCAAACTGTACGAGTTTTAGTAGAAGGACGTTCGAAAACAAAAGCTGAAGTATTATCGGGTTATACAGAAAATAATAAACTTGTGAATTTTATTGGAACAGAGTCATTGATAGGCAAAATTGTTGCTGTAAAAATCAAAAAATCCAAGACCTGGTCATTGGATGGGGAATTGATTTCATAAATTCATTTTTCCAAATTATTTAAAAAATAATAATAAATTACAAAAAAAACAAGGAAATCGCTAAATTTATGACTAACGCTATTGAAATATATAAAAATATATAGTAACATAAGAGTATCAATATCGAAAAGGGTGAGAATATGAGTAAATTCAAAACAAACGAGGATTATTTTGCTTTTTCAAAACGATTAGTGGTAATTCCAACAGAAGACATCAAGAAATTATTACAAAGACATAAAATTAGATTACCTCAATTCGTTCATACTTTTTTATTAAAGGAAACGATTCGTGCAAATGTATTTGAAGAAAGACTATTTGAAACATATACCGATGAGTTAAAATTCAGACTTAGAGGTTATGATGGTTTTTCTGTTTACCCGCTTGAAAAATTAATAGACAAGTATCAATTAGACTTTGAATTAGCAAGATATAAAGAATTGTTATTTGATTTCATATTTGTAAATTCTAAAGCCATTGGTTACAAAAATAGTTTCGTCAGTGATTTAGAACAATTACAATATAATTACACTGTAGATTTAGAAACAATGAAATACAGTGATTTTTGGGTTGTTATGGAAGAATTATTCTCCCAAACAGATGGATATTTAGACGGACTAGTTTTGAGTGATTATACAGAAGATTTACTCGCATCTTATACCTTAGGTGATTTAAAAGCATTAGGAAAGAAATATAGTGTTTCCGTACCAAGAAGAATCAACAAAGCAAAACTAATTGAAATATTAGCTGCTAAGTTTAAACTTACGGAAGACGAAGCAGAATTGCTTGCGAAAAAAAGCGTTCTTGATTTGGAAATATATGCAAAAGAAAAAGATTTTAAGATTTCAATAGATCTTAAGAAAAAAGATATGATTGAATACATTGAATTCTCATTAGGAATGTATCACAAACCAACATTCAAGGATGTATATGTTTATGATGTACCTCTAACAACACAAGAGGAAGCTGTTACAGAAGACTTAGAAGAGGTTGTTCCTGTAGAAGAAGTTATTCTTGTTCCGGTTGAAGAAGAGGTTGAAGTAGAGCCAAAACCAGAACCAGAGCCAATCGAAGAAGTTGTTTCTGATGAAAAACCAGTATTTGAAGAAACTCCAGAACCTATCTATGAACCAAAACAGAAACCAGAACCAATTGTTCAAGCAGAACCAGAACAAATCGATGAGTCACTGCTTTCGAAAGAAGAAAAGGAACTATTGGATGAAAAGATAAATCAAATCATTAAAAAATATTATAAGAAAAGAAGACGTAGAAGAATTACAAGGATAATCATTATTTCATTACTAGTATTAGTATTGGGATTCGCTGGCTACGCATATTACTACTATACATCATATTCCCCAGGTAATTTACCGTTTGGACTACCAGTTTTCTGGAATTAACAAGGAGTAAAAGTGGAGAATTTAGTACCTACAAGCTACACACCTATGATGCAACAATATCTAGAAATTAAAAAAGACTATAGTGACTTTATAGTCTTTTTTCGACTTGGAGACTTCTACGAGATGTTCTTCCAAGATGCTATATTAGCTTCAAAGGAACTTGAAATTGTTTTAACTGGTAGAGACGCAGGTTCCAAAGAAAGAGTTCCTATGTGTGGTGTACCATATCACGCAGTAAATGCTTACTTAGAGAAACTTGTGGAAAAGGGATATAAAGTCGCAATTGTAGAACAAGTGGAAGATCCAAAGGATGCGAAAGGAATCGTTAAAAGAGAAGTCGTTAAATTAATTACTCCTGGAACCATTATTGAAGATGGAACTGTAGATCAAAAAGATAACAACTACATCGTTGCAATATCCGAAGTCAAAGATGGATTTATTCTAGCGTTTTCTGACTTGACAACAGGTGAAAACTATTTAGAACGTGTTCCAAAGGATATTAATATACTATTTAACGAAATTCTAAACTTAAATGTTAAGGAAGTTGTCATTCCTGAAAAACTTCGAAACAAATTAATACGCAAGTACTTAAACGAATATGAATTAACGATTTCTATAAGTGATGCCATTGATTTACCAAGTTATTATAAGAGTTTAGTGAATGAAGTCTATGATAAAGAATTGATTCAAGCATTCGCTAGATTGGTAAATTATCTAGAAAAAACGCAAAAGCAAACATTAATGCATCTTCAGAAAGTTCAAGTATTTGAATCCAATTCTTACCTTCGAATTGACAACAACTCGAAAAAGAATTTGGAACTTACAGAAACATTTAGAAGACAATCAAAATCTGGAACGTTGTTTTGGCTACTAGACAAATGCCAAACAGCAATGGGTTCTAGATACTTAAAACAAAGTATACATAGACCTCTCATCAACAAAGAACATATTGAAAAGCGTTTTAGTTTGGTAGAGTGTTTTAATAATAACTTCATTATCAAAAGTGATATTCAAGAACAACTGAAAAAAGTATATGATTTAGAACGTATCGTTGGACGAATATCGTTTGGCAATTGTAATGCAAAAGATTTGATAAACTTAAGAAAAAGTTTGACTGCTGTACCAGCAATCAAAACATCTTTGATGGAATTGAAAAATGATTTTGCATCGAGTATTGCTAATAATATGCCTGAATTAGGTGAATTCAGAGATTTAATCACAAGAGCAATCATTGAAAACCCTCCTTTATCGATTAAAGAAGGTGGATTTATAAAAGAAGGATTTAATAATTCATTAGATGAAATTCGTAAAGCTTCTAGAGATTCCAAACAATGGTTAGAAGATTTTGTAGAAAGCGAACGAATTCGCACAGGTATTAGTAAACTTAAAGTTGGATACAATAGAGTGTTTGGATATTATATCGAGATTACAAAAGGGCAAATGGCTCAAGTAACCGATGAGATGGGTTATGTTAGAAAGCAAACCTTATCGAATTCAGAACGCTTTATTACCGAAGAATTAAAGAATAAAGAAACTCAAATTCTTGGTGCTAATGAATCGATGATCAATTTAGAATATGAATTGTTCTTAGAATTAAGAGAACAATCAAAAGATCATACTCTTGCTTTACAAGAATTAGCTAGACAAATATCGGAACTCGATATGCTAGTTGCATTTAGTATTGTATCGATGAACAATCGATATATCAGACCAAAGTTAATTGAAGATAGAATCATCGATGTGGTAGATGGTAGACATCCTGTTGTTGAAGTCATTAGTGATGAAATCTTCGTAGAAAATTCCTTGTATATGGATGAAAATGATATTATTTTGTTGATTACTGGACCGAATATGAGTGGTAAATCCACTTATATGCGCCAACTAGCATTGATTATCATTATGGCTCAAATCGGGTGTTTTGTGCCTGCAAAATCCGCCAAATTACCTATCTTTGATCAAATATTCACAAGAATAGGCGCAAGTGATGATTTATCAACTGGTAAGTCTACATTTATGGTAGAAATGTTAGAAGTTAATTATGCACTAAAGAACGCTACCAAACAGTCCTTGATTTTGTTTGATGAAATAGGTAGAGGGACAGCAACATATGATGGCATGGCATTAGCCCAAGCAATCATCGAATATTCGCATCATAGAATCCATTGTAAAATTCTCTTCTCTACGCATTATCATGAACTAACGTATTTAGAAGATGATTTAAAATCATTGCATAATGTTCATGTAAAGGCAAAACAAGAAAATGGAACTATTGTCTTTATGCATAAAGTTGTGGATGGACCAACGGACCGAAGTTATGGAATTCATGTAGGTAAATTAGCAAAACTTCCAAATATTATAATCAATCGAGCAAATGATATATTAAAAGAATTGGAAAAGAATCATGGATACAATGTTATCAAGCCACAAACCATTGACTTGTTTAACTTTCAAGAGTCATTGACTCAACATCAAGTAGAAGATGATAAATATATTTCTATCATAGAACAACTTGAGGATCTTGATATTTTGGACATGACTCCAATCAAAGCAATGAATATATTAAATGATGTTATTGAAGAAATTAAAAAAATATCTAAAAAATAGGTGAACAATGAGTAAGATTAAGAAATTAGACTCCATTATTTCAAACAAGATTGCTGCTGGTGAAGTAATTGAAAAAATCGGCAATGTTGTAAAAGAGTTGGTTGAAAATAGTATTGACGCCGGTGCTACAACCATTGATATTGAATTATTGGAATCAGGGCTTCAGTCTATAACCGTTAGTGATAATGGAAGTGGAATGGATGAATCTGATGCTATTTTGGCGTTTGAACGACACGCAACCTCAAAAATATTTAATGTAAACGATTTGTTTCGAATCAATTCATTAGGATTTCGTGGAGAGGCATTGCCTAGTATTTCTGCGATATCTAGAGTAGAGTTGATTACAAATAATGGTAGTGATTCACTAAAAGTTATTTTTGAAGATGGGATGTTTATAGAAAAACAATCATTTCCTGGAAATCAAGGAACTAAGATAACTGTAACGAAATTATTTTATACAACTCCAGCAAGATTTAAATACCTGAAGTCACCGCAGTATGAACTAGCAGTGATTGTAGGCATGGTAAATAAATTTGCTCTAGCATACCCAAATATTTCATTTCGATTACTCAATAATCAAAAATTGATATTTGTTAGCAATGGAAACAATCAAATCATTGATATTATTGCAACTATTTATTCGAATGATGTTGCCAAGAAGATGATCGAATTCAAAGGAGAAAGTCGTGACTATAAGGTTTATGGATTTACGACCAATCCAATTATCAATCGTTCTTCTAGAAACTATATCAATATATTGGTGAATCAAAGAGCGATTATAGATACAAAAATATCAGCTATAATTAAAGAATGTTATGACCAATTAATCCCTAAAAATAGATATCCTATTACTGTATTGTATATTGAATGTGATCCATCTATTATTGATGTGAATATCCATCCAAGAAAACAAGAGATTAAGTTTTCTGAATATACTAAATTACTAGAATTAATTCAAAAAACAATTGGGTCTATGATTGGGGTTCAATCGATATATCAATCTGCAAAATCAAGGGATTTCAATCAAGAAAAAATGATGTTTCATGAATCAGAAACAACAAACTACAATCAAATATCTTTGGAACAATTAGAGAATTCATCCAAACAAGAATCAGAAGAACCAAAACGTATTATTCCCGATATAGAATATATTGGCCAATATGCAGGAACTTACTTATTGTTTCAAAATGAAGATGGGTTATATCTCCTAGATCAACATGCGGCAGCGGAACGTATTCGTTACGAGAAGTATCTCGTGAAGATGGCAACAAATAATACCTATAAACAAGATTTGTTAGTGCCACAAATATTAAGCTTAAGCAATGATTTAGCACTAGAATTAACGGATTACCTATCTGAACTTAATGAATTTGGTATTAAAGCTGAACTGGAACACAATCAAGTTGTTATTCACCAAATTCCATCTTGGTTTCCAAAGAACTACGAACTCATTTATGCAGAAGAAGTGATTATGAAATTGTTAAATCATAAAACACTAAGCAATACGACTATTGTAGATGATTTGGCGAAACTACTAGCTTGTAAGCACTCTTTAAAAGCGAACCATTATATTACGAAAGAGGAAGCTGATACGCTTGTTAAAGACTTGAGAACTTGTAAGAAACCATATACCTGTCCTCATGGAAGACCTATTATCGTAACTATTTCAATCGACCAAATAGAGCGATTGTTTAATCGGGTGATATGATGCCAAACGTTATAGCTATTGTTGGCCCGACAGGAGTCGGGAAAACAAAATACAGTATTGCTTTAGCTACACATTTAAATGCGGAAATCATTTCGTGTGATTCCATGCAGTTTTACCGTGGGCTAGATATTGGCACTGCTAAAATTTCAAAACCAGAAATGCAAGGAATTCCTCATCATCTTCTCGATATATTAAATCCTGAGGAAGAGTTTTCTGTAGCGGAATATCAACGAGTAGTACGTCAGAAAATAGAAGAATTATTAGCACAAGATATTACACCAATTTTGGTTGGTGGTAGTGGATTATATATCTCAAGTGTTCTCTATAATTATCAATTTAAAGATGAAAAAAGAAATGAAGAAGAACCTATTGATCTTACAGATAAAAGTCTAGAAGAGTTGGTTGAAATGCTTGAATTTAAATCACCTAAATTAGCGAATAAAACAGATTTAGATAATCGAAGAAGAGTTCTTAGAGCGTTAGAAAAAGAAGAGAATGACCTTGATACACAGGGAAATAAACTCTATTATAAAGGTGCTAAGATTATTGGTTTTGAGATGGACCGAACACTTCTATATGAACGCATCAATAAACGCGTTGATTTGATGATAGAAAAAGGACTTTTAGAAGAAGCAAAACAACTATTTGATAAACATATTCATACTCAAGCTACTATGGCAATTGGCTATAAAGAATTGTTTGAATATTTTGAAGGACGAAACAGCCTTGATGAAAGTATCGAACTGATTAAGCGCAATTCAAGACGTTATGCGAAACGGCAAATGACATGGTTTAAAAATAAGATGAATTGTTTTTGGATAAATGTTGATTTTGACAATTATGATGCTATAATAGAAGAAGTCATTTCGTATAGTATTTAAATTAATAATTAAGAGTAAAAGTATTTGAAGAATATAGTGTCACTGCATTACAAAATTCTAGACAGGAGAAACCCATCATGAAGCATAAATTTTTAGATTCATCTATCAAATATTTGCAAAATGAATATACAATTGATGCAGTTAAAGATATTATTTTGATTCATGAAAACAGAATTTACGCTTATCTTAAAGCGGACGAAGAACCATTATCATTCCATGTGATTTCTGGAGAGTTATCGACATTAGGGTTTGAAAACAAACCAGTGATTAGCATCAGAGAGATTTTTGATCGTTTTGATTATACTAGCAGATATTCGGAAGTTGCGGGTAAGATAGAATATTATGAAAATAACTATCGTGATTGTATTGATTTAACAAAAAACAAAACAATTTCTATTCCAATCCTTAAAAATAACAAACGTATTTGGTTGAGAATAGAAAGAGTTATATTGGAGAAAGACAAATCCATTCAAGCGGTGTTTATCAGCGATTCTACTAGATATCTACTGGAAGAAGAAAAGATATTTATAAAGACTCACAGAGATGCATTAACCGATGTGTTTAATCGATACACATTAGATTATCACTACGGAGTTCGATATCATTTTGATAATTTCCACGCGATGTATTTGGATTTAGACGATTTTAAAATAGCAAATGATCGTTTGGGTCATGAAGTTGGAGATCGATATTTACGCGAATTCGCTAGTATTCTATTATCATATGAAAAAGATTACACTAGATTCTACCGAATCGGTGGAGATGAATTTGTTGCTTTGGTGTTTGAACCTGAAGCAGTAGTCAAACAAATAGCATTTGATATTGTTCGAAAAACACAGGAACTATCGACTCGTTTTCCAGGGTTAGATACGACCGTTTCTATTGGAATTGTGAAAGCAACCATCCGAGAAGATGTAATTCGCAAAGCAGATGAAGTGTTATATAAAGTTAAAACCAATGGAAAAAACGGTTTCCAGTATGAGGTAGAAACGTAATTTTCAATACAAAAAAAAGTTTAGTTTTTGAACTAAACTTTTTCTATTATTTAACTATAAATGGCCAATTACTGAATCCACCAATTAACACATAAACTGGTTTAAATCCTTTTTTTATTAGTTTATTTGCGACTGATTTAATTTGACCAGTGTCTACATCGCTGTATAAGAATACAGCTTGGTCTGTTCGAAGTTTAAATAAACTTTGTAAAATAGAGCGTTTTGGGAAATTACGAGACCCATTAATTTTACCGTTTGAGTGCGCTTCTTCCGATCGCATATCAATTAATTGCCCTTTACGCATATTTGCTCGAAATTCTTCGGGCTTCAAAAAAACTACTTGTTCATGCGTGCCGTTATTTCTTCTAGTAGCTATAAACCACCCAATAACAAGGCCTGCGCCAATGACTAATACCCAAGTTGTTACATCTCCAGTTGCTAAAAACATTAAAATCACCTCTTTTTGACTCCACTATATTATAGTAGAGTTGAAATCTATTGTCAATATGACATTTTTGTAATATAATATTTAATGTTATATACTGTAAGATATATACTATAATCTATATACTAGGAGAATATTATGATAAGTACAAGTGATTTTAAAACAGGTTTAACAATTGAATACGATGGGAATCTCTATCAGATAATAGATTTCCAACATGTAAAGCCAGGAAAGGGTAGTGCTTTTGTTAGAACTAAACTTAGAAATTTACGTGCGAATTCAGTAATTGATATTACATTTAGTTCAGGCGAAAAATTTAATGCAGCTCAAATTGATAAAAACATTATGCAATATTTGTATAGTGCTGATGATATATACGTTTTTATGAATAATGATACTTATGAACAAATCGAATTGCATAAATCAAGTATAGAAAACGAATTATATTACATTACTGAAGGGATGAATGTAAATATCACTTCTTTCGGTCATGAAATTTTAGGTGTTGAACTACCTGATAAAGTTATATTAGAAATTGTTGAAACCGCAGGTGGAGCAAAAGGCAACACCGCATCAAATGCTACAAAAGAAGCATTGACAAACACAGGACTTAAATTATCCGTTCCTTTATTTGTTAATGAAGGCGAAAAAATTGTTGTATCTACATCTACTGGTAAATATGATACCAGAGCGAAATAAATAAAGAGGTGATCTTTTTTGGAAGTTAGTCATTCGGGGCTATTATTTTTTGCAGTAACATTTAATCCATCATTATTATTTTTAATGCTTGCTTTTTTGGTTGTGTCAGCATTCTTTTCTATGACAGAGATGGCATATTCTTCTGTTGGAAGATTGCGTTTAAAAACACTAGTTGAAAAAGACATTAGTGGCTCAAAAAAAGCATTATGGATTGTGGAGAACTTTGATAAAACTTTAACAACATTACTTGTTGGCAATAATATATCGAACATTGCGTTAGCGTCGGTGTCCGTTGTGCTATTTACCGGATTCTTTGGATCTATGGCAAATGCAGATACCATCATTACCCTTATGAATACTGTGATTATGACTATAATCATATTAATTTTTGGTGAAATAATGCCAAAGAGCATCGCGAAATCAAGAACAGAACAAATCTGTCTAAAAATCAGTGGATTTGTGTTTTTTCTTATTAAGATTATGACCCCAATTACATATCCATTTTTATTGTTAAATAGAAGAGTTATGTCAAAGGTGATTGATTCGAATAAGATTTCTGTTACAGAATCAGATTTAGAAACGATTATTGATACGATGGAAGAAGAAGGCTCTATTGATGAGGAAGAAGCGGATATGTTACAAAAGGTTCTAGACTTATCTGATATCCCAGTTGAGGATATCATGACTCCAAGAGTGGATATGATTGCGATTGAAGTCGATGATGATATAGAAACGATTAAAGAACAATTCTTCAAGAATAAGTTCTCTAGAATGCCTGTTTATGATGACCGAATTGACAATATCATCGGTGTGTTATCTGAACGAGATTTTTATACGAAAATAATAAAAGGGCAATCTGTAAACGTTAGAAGATTACTTAGAAAACCAATCTTTATCCCTGCATCTTCAAAAGTGGATGCATTGATAGAGTTACTACAAGAGAAAAATTCTCATCTTGCATTTGTCGTGGATGATTACGGCGGATTAGATGGAATTGTTACTATGGAGGATGCTTTAGAGGAATTAGTAGGCGAAATCTATGATGAACATGATGATGTAGAAGATATGGTCATTAAAGTAGATGAAGGAAGTTATATTATCAAGGCAGATTATGATTTAGAAGATTTGTTTGATGACTTAGAACTTGGTGATTCACCTGTTACGGAATCTACTTCTGTAGGTGGATGGTTGTTTGAACTCTTCCAAGATATACCGGAAGTAGATGAACAAATTCAATATATGATCTACTACAATCAAAAATACGATGAACTTAGCGAATTGGTTACAGAAGATACAGCAATACTTACCTTTAAAGTACTAAAAGTGAAGAAAAGAAGAATTACAGAAGCATTATTGACAATAGACAAACTAGAAGAGACAGAAGAATAAGTGGGGTTATCCTCACTTTTTTGAAAGGATATTATGGAACGATTACAAAAAATAATCCAAAGAGCAGGAATTGCTTCGCGGAGAAACGCAGAAGAATTAATTAAAGAAGGAAAAGTAAAAGTGAATGGTGAGGTTATTACCGCTTTGGGTACAAAAGCGTCTTATACTGATGACATTACCGTGAATGGTCAAAAATTAAAATTTGAAGAGAAGGTATATTATGCTCTGTATAAACCAGAAGGGTATGTATCAACTACAAATGATCAATACAACCGTTTAACTGTAACGGATCTTATTCCAGTAAATGAAAAAATATTTCCAGTAGGACGACTTGATTACAATACTAGTGGAATCTTAATACTAACAAATGATGGGGATTTTGCGAATGTTTTAATGCATCCAAAATTTAAAATTGAAAAAGAGTATTCTGTAAAGGTAAAGGGTTTATTACGGAAAGAAACCTCGAAATTAATTTGCCGTGGAGTTGACTTGGGTAATTTTAACACCCAACCAGCTAAAATATTCAATGTGAAATATGATGATAAAAAGACAAATTCTACCTTAACTATCGTGATTACAGAAGGAAAATATCATCAAGTTAAGAGGATGTTTGAGAAGTTTAATCATGAAGTATTGAAACTAAAAAGAGAGCGTTATGGATGTATAAACCTCAAGGGTTTAAATAAAGGCCAATATCGAATATTAAAAATTCATGAAGTGAAAAAACTTTGGAATTTAACCGAAAACGGATAATTTGTAAAAGCAAATAATATTTTGTAGGAAAAATTCGATTTTATGGTATAATGTTAAAGGTTATGGAGGGCAGTATGAAATATCATAGTATAGCCATTGATGGGCCTGCGGGTGCCGGCAAATCAACTGTAGCTAAAAACCTAGCAAGCAAACTTAATTACATATATATTGATACCGGAGCGATGTATCGTGCAACAACATACAAAGCGATAAGTTTAGGGATTGAACTTTCAAATCCATATTCTTTTAGTTTCTTAGACAACACTAAATTTGTGTTTAAATCTGGGGAATTATACATGGATTCTGTAAATATGACTGTCTTGAACCGTAGAAAAGAAGTATCAGACAATGTATCACTCGTATCAAGTCACGTTCCTGTTCGAAACAAATTGGTGATGTTACAACAAGCAATTGCTTATAATCATAACATTGTTATGGATGGTAGAGATATTGGAACTGTTGTATTACAAGATGCAAATTTAAAAATATTTTTAAATGCATCGGTAAAGGTAAGAGCACAAAGAAGACACGACGAATTAAAACAATTTGGAATCAAGTTTCCTCTTCCAGAATTAATCGAAGATATCAAACGAAGAGATGATCTAGATTCTAGTAGGGACTACAATCCCTTGAGACAAGCTGAAGATGCAATATTAATCGATACCTCAGATATTTCAATTGATGAAGTAACTGATTTATTATATGATAAATTTATGAGTAAATTAAAAGGAGAAATTTAGAATGGGAATTGATGACGAAAACAAATTATACATCCCACGAGTTGGAGACGTTGTAACAGGTACTGTTGTAAGCGTTGGTGATTCAGAGGTACTAGTGGATGTAGGCTTCTCTTGCGAGGGAGTAATCTACAAACAACACTTATCATCTGAGAAAATTGAAAGTGCAAAAGATATTTTGAAAGTAGACGACAAAATCAAGGTTAAAATCACTCAATTTAGACAAGGAGACGAAACAGATTCCTTGTTACTTTCGAGATTAGATATATTGAAACAAGAGAAACTTGATAAATTTAGAGACGAACTTGAAGTAGACAAAGATGTTACATTTAAAGTAAAAAAATCTGTTAAAGGTGGATTATTACTAGATTTTCATGGTATTGAAGCATTCTTACCTGATTCTTTAGTTGCTTTGCGTAATGTAGAGTTAGAAAAACCAGAACTAGTTGGAAAACAAATCGAAGCTAGAGTAATTGAAATTAAGAAAAGTGGACGATTTGATCGTATTATTGTAAACCGCAAACAACTTCAATATGAAGCAATTAAAGCATCTGAAAAAGCTGAATTTGCAAAATATGAAGCAGACGCTGTTTATGAAGGTACTGTAAAAAGAATTACTGATTTTGGAGCATTTGTGGAACTTGGAGAATTTACAGAAGGATTGGTTCATATTTCTGAGATATCTCATTTAAGAGTAAAAAAAGTTGAAGAATTCTTAGAAGTTGGACAAGTAGTTTCTGTTAAAATCATTAAAATCAAAGGCAAGAGAATATCATTATCTATGAAAGCATTACAAGAGACTCCATGGAACCTATTCCTTGAAAAATATAAAGTTGGGGATAAAGTGAATGGTACTGTTGTTCGTAAAATGCAATATGGAATGCTATTAGAAGTAGAAAAAGACGTTGTTGGTTTATTGAATCGTTTTGATTATTCTTGGAATTCAGATGAAAACTTAGCTGGTACTGTTGAAGTTGGCGCTGTAATAGAAGTAAAAATCACAAGCATTAATAAAGACAAAAAACAATTTGCTTTATCGAAAAAACATTTGGAGTATAATCCTTGGGCTGATTTGAAATTCAAAAGAGGCGATTTGGTTTCTGCTCAAGTATTAAGAATAGAAGAAAAAGGTGCGATATTAGAAGTTGAAGGCGTAGAAGCATACCTTCCAATTGGAGAATGTTCCACCGAACATATCCAAAGAGTAGATGAAATTATAAAAGTTGCAGATGTAGTGACAGCAGAAATCATTGAATTCTACCCTAAGAATTGGAAAATGACTCTTTCAATCAAAACAATTGCAGAAAAGAAAAACCGTAAAGAATATGATAAACAACTTTCAGAAAATGTAAGTTCTGACCAATCATTGGCAGATTTATTCAAACATTTAAAATAATAATTAGAATTTTGGTGGTAATATGTTACCAGTGGTAGCGATAGTTGGTAGACCAAATGTTGGAAAATCAACTTTATTCAACCGGATAATTGGAGAACGTAAATCCATTACCGATGACTTAGCGGGAATTACAAGAGATCGAATATATAGTAAAGCTTCTTGGCTAAGCAGACAATTTAGACTTATTGATACAGGGGGCATCGAGATAACCGATGCACCTTTTTTAACTGAAATCAAAGCTCAAGCTGAAATTGCAATTGAAGAAAGTGATGTTATCATTTTCGCTGTGGATGGTAGAGCAGGGCTGTTACCAACCGATAGAGATGTAATGAATATGTTGTATCAATCTGAAAAGCCAGTCATTGTAGCGGTTAATAAATTAGAATCAGAAAAATACCGTGATAACTTATATGATTTTTATGAGTTAGGAGCGACTTCTGTTGTGATGATTTCATCCGCTCATGGACTTGGAATTGGAAATCTTTTGGATGAAGTATTAGCATATTTACCGGAAGAAACACCAGATCCATATGAAGAAGATGACCGCAAAATTTCAGTGATCGGTAGACCGAACGTTGGGAAATCATCTTTAACAAATTGTATATTAGGAAATGAACGCGTTATTGTTTCTAGTAGAAGTGGGACAACAACAGATTCTATTGATACCGAATTTGTCCATGACGATACGAATTATGTAGTCATCGATACTGCTGGAATGAGAAAACGTGGTAAGATCTATGAGAACATCGATAAATATGCAAATCTAAGGGCACTACAAGCCATTGAACGAAGTGATGTATGTTTGGTGCTTATTGATGCTGAAACAGGAATACAAGCGCAAGACAAGCATATTGCTGGATACGCATTAGATAGTAGAAAAGCAATGATTTTGGTAGTAAACAAATGGGATACCATTCCAAAAACGGAATACACGATGAACGAATGGGAAAAACAAATACGTGGTGAGTTTCGATTCTTAAGCTATATTCCAATTGTATATCTATCAGCGTTGACAAAAGCAAGAGTGAAAACAATATTTCCGGTAATCGACGAAGTATATACGAATTACAATAGACGCGTGTCTACATCTGCCTTAAATGAAGTGATTCAAGAAGCAATGCTTCTAAATCCTCCTAAAGATTTTAACCAAAACAGGTTAAGAGTTTATTATGCAACACAAGTAAAAGCAAAATGTCCGACATTTATTTTATTTGTGAATGATACAGAATGTATGCATTTTTCTTATTATAGGTACTTAGAAAACCGATTGAGAGAACGCTTTAATTTTAAGGGAACTCCTCTAAATATAGTCCTTCGCGTTAGAGAATAGCTATTTTAAATGCAAGTTTTTAACAAATTTGCATTTTTTTTTGAAAAAAAACGGTTTTTTTCGCTATATCGCTTGCTTTTTTAATTTAATTTGCTTATAATTTATATATAATTAAAAAGGAGGAAAACAATATGAACAAATCAGAATTAGTTGCACGCATAGCTGACTTAGCTGAACTTTCTAAAAAAGATGCAGAAAAAGCTTTAAACTCTACAGTACTTGCTGTTCAAGAAGCTTTAGTAAAAGGTGAAAAAGTTGTTTTGACAGGATTTGGTACATTTGAAGTGAAACAAAGAAAAGCTAGAGTTGGTCATGACCCAAGAACTGGCGCAAAAATTAACATTCCTGCATTAAATGCTCCTACTTTCAAAGCTGGTAAAGTTTTAAAAGAAAAAGTACGTTAATGAATAAATAAAAGGCTTAAAATTAAGCCTTTTTTTATTGCAAAAAAAAGAAGCAGTAATGAACTGCTTCAAATAATTTCATATAATACTAATACATATGCTATGAAAACATAAAAATTATTTAAGAAATGAACTCCTATTGTAACAAAAATATTTTTCTTAGCTCGATAGTAAATGTAACCAAACATTAATCCCATAAAGATATATGGTATTGATTGTATGAAATCGCCGAATGCAAGTACATGCATTAATCCGAAGATTGCTCCGGAACCGATGATAGCTACTAACGAGTTGGTGCGAGGTTCAATGAAGTTGAACAATACCTTGCGGAATATCACCTCTTCAACTATTGGAGTGAATACGCAAAGTAGTAAGAATAGCAAAGCAAGTTGCGTAGGATTCGCAGCAAATAACCCCTGTATCGTTAATTCATTCTCACTTGTTTCAGTAACATGGAAGAATTCTAAAATCATTTGAGCAGCGTACAATGCTAGAAAGACTAAGAAGAACCCAACTACAATTTGACCGATATGGTTACCAAATTTGTTTTTGAATATTTTCCAATTGCTCTTGAAAGACTGAAAATCAATGACTAGAAACAAAACCGATGCTATCACAACCTGTAATAAATTGATTACAATGAAGAATATACTCCCAAGATCAAATCCATAATGTAGTTCATAACGAACAGGCTCCCCCGTGATGTCTACAGTTTCAATCAAACTATAGTTTTGTCCAGAAAGTAATTTGTCCTTTGAAAACGAAAAGATTCCTAATGAATTATTCGTATTATCAAATAATTCAATATCTACCCAAAAAACTGGAAAATCATATTCAGAATTATTTAAAAACACTCCACTAATTACTGCAGAAACTGGCGCTAAACCTTCATCATAGTTTACATCAACACTAGGTTCGCTTACAATGACAATATTTTCTCTAATAGCATCTGGATTTGGAAACATATTGTTTGAAATCATCAGTGCAGCAAAACTGAATAGAAAACTAGATAAGATATATATTAAAAACATGTAGAGATTTTTTCTTTGATTGGATATCTTCCTATAGAAATCATCGATTGGAGTTTCTTCAACTTCATCTCTATGTTTTACTTGTTTTTCAAATAGATCATCAAAATCATTCATATATTCACCTCATCCATAAATATTATATTAAAAAACATACATTTTGTATATAGTAATTTTGTTTTTTGTTTTACAGTATTGTTTGACAAATCAAAGGTTTTTAGTATAATAGTATTCATACAGACAGGGAGTGATATTATGGCTAAAAAATCATTTGCAGTAATCGGCGTAGGTAGATTTGGCCTCGCTTTGATTGAAGAACTTATAAATTTGGATGCTAATGTATTAGTAATCGATAAAAATTTCGAGAAAATTGAAAAAATAGCGAAAACCGTTACCAATGCAATTTGTCTTGATTCAACAGATATCGAAGCATTAAAGGAAATCAGTATTTCTTCATATGAAACCGTAATCGTTGCAACAGGGATGAATGTTGATAATTCTATTTTGACAACATTGATTTTAAATGATTTGGGTGTTCATAATATTTACGTGAAAGTTCAATCGGAATATCATGCTCGTGTTGTTGAAAAATTAGGTGTGGATCCAGAACACTTAATTTGGCCAGAACAAGCTACCGGGAAACGTTTGGCTAAGATATTAATTTCCGGAAACTTTTTGGAATACTTACAACTTGATCAAGAATATAGTTTTATTTCTACTGGAGTAACGAAGAAGTTAATCGGGTATAACTTGTTAGAACTTGATATTAGAAAGAAATTTGGTATCAATATCGTTGCAATTAGAAGAAATGATAAAATCATTATTCCAAGTTCACAAACTCCATTTGAAGAAAATGATGAGATACTTTTAGTTGGTAGAAATGATATTATTCAAAAATTTACAACTTGGTTACAATCAAAAAAATAGACGGTATATATATAAGGTTAGGAGCAATCTTAACCTTTTTTAATGCAATGATTAAAATAATGAATAAAATATGGTAAAATTGTTGTAGGTGATTCGTATGAAAACAATATTAATTGCGACCCAAAATGAAGATAAGATGAAAGAATTTCGATCTGCATTTCAACCATTAGGTTATCAATGCATCTCACTACATGATGTCTCTTTTCATGAAGACATCATTGAAGATGGCTTAACCTTTTTTGATAATGCTTATAAGAAAGCCAAAACAATCAGTATGAAGTATGATATGATTGCTTTAGCTGATGACTCTGGTTTAATTGTAACTGCGTTGCCTGATGAACTGGGAGTCAACTCCAAACGTTTCTCAAGGGAAGCTACTTATGAAGCAAATAATCAGTTGTTACTTCAAAAATTAGCGGATGAAGCAGACCGTTCAGCATACTTTATAACCCAACTGGTATTATACTACCCAAATGGCAAGTTTTACACCTATCAAGGAAGAGTATATGGTTCTATAGCCTTGGATTGTAAAGGACTTTATGGGTTTGGTTATGACCCATTGTTTGTAATTGATGGATTAGATAAACGAATGGCTGAACTGACTAAAGAAGAGAAAAATGAGATTAGTCATCGCGGTAGAGCTCTAAATAAACTTGTTGAGGATATCAAACATGGAATTATTACTATTTAGTGATAATCACAGAGACCGTGAGTCTGTGAAAGAACTATTACAAAAACATCCGAACGCTGATCGAATTATTTCTTTGGGCGATTCTGAGATGAAAGAGTACGAGTTAACCGAATTGAATATCTTTGGTGTAAAGGGAAATTATCCATTCGAACCAAATTTTCCAAAAGAGTTAACTTTTGTATTTGAAGATGCAAAAGTATATCTAACTCATGGCCATCATTTTTCTGTAAAAATGGGACTTTCTAGATTATTACACTATGGTCTATATAATGAAGTGGATATTATTTGCTTTGGTCACACACACAAACCATTATTAAAAGAAATTCAGGGAGTTCTAATGCTAAATCCTGGCTCATTGTCTAGACGTAAGTTTAATAGCAAAGCCAGTTATGCGGTTTTAACAATAGAACCAAAACAAATAAAAGCAGTGATTAAAACGTTGGATGATAAAATTGTATTTGAATACAATAGAACAAGGTGATAGATTGGACATTTTAAGTCGTTTCGAAGAATTACTAAAACTAAAGAAATCTGAAACAATGTTGGTTGAATTACAACAATTACTGGCCCTATCTAAGCAAGAACAAGATAGGCCTTTAACAATGAAAATATTTATGTACATCGTTGAGACGTATCGTTATATAAGAAAACATGATGAAGCGATTGCTCTTTTGGAAAAAGCAGTTACTGACGAGTATTTTACCGATAAAGATGAGCACCTTAAAATACTCGATGAATTGATTCGAATATTATTAAGAACTGAAAACTTCATGAAATTAAAGTCTGTATTGTATACAAGAGAACGTTTCCTAACCAATGAACACCAAAAAGTAATGCAAAAATTCTATTACGCTGTTTGTCATGAAGGGTTAAAGGAAAACAAGATTGCAATCGATTATCTTATGAGCATAAAAGATAATATATCAAATAGTAATTTAGTCAGTAAATACTTAAAACTATCGATGTTGAACTTAAAAGAACATCAACTAAATAAAGCAAAAGACTATTATGGGGCTGCAGTAAAATTTGATCATAAGAAGAAAAATCCAATCTTCTATCTAGCAGAGTCTGATATTTTGTATTATGAAGGCGACTTTATCAATGCATTAGCGACGTATCAAGAGTATTTTATTAAGTCAAAAAACAAGAATCGTTATTTAGATCGATATATTCTTATTAATATAAAACTAAACCATCTTGATGAAGCATGGCGTTTTTACCTTGAATACCTACCGACTATGAATAATTTGATATCAATCAATTATCGAGTGGTATTTTATGAAGCAGCTATTGTTTTAGCAAAAGAATTAGGAAACACTTTAGAAGTAGAGAAACTGCATGACTTGATTCAAGAAATAGAGCCAAAAGCTCCAGTTTTGAATCAATTTGATCATGTCTACCGATTATTATCACTTTCTTTCGCTGATAAGAAATATGCAAAAGAACGTGACATTCTGTTTGATTTATTTAAAGCATTGGATAGTTTATATAAATTTCAAAAATTGTTATTCATCAAAAAAGTTGATGATAACATACAGTTTTATCACTACTCAAAAGGATTACTGCTAGAGAAAAGCCCAAAGATTACAGAGTATTCTAATACTATTATTGAAGACATTTTAACATCGGAACCTGTCAATAACTTATATACATATGATGATATCATTGGATATTCAAAATCCATGTATAAGACTGTGGAAACTGCTTATGTATTTGCCAATGGAATAAAACGCGAAGACAGCTTTAATTACTTCGTAGTTTATACAAGTGAAAGGGAACAGTTTGATTTTCAACAAAAATTGGTTCTGCTAGCTCATCAAATCATTCGGAAAGAACTAAATGACTATGATTTCCATAAGAACCAGTACCGTGTATACCATAATTACCTAAATCTATTCAATCAAGAAAAAATTGGATTTATAAAAATTGAAAAAGAAATCATACATCTTCTAAATGATCATGCAAAAACAGTATTAGGAATTGATATGGATTATATTCATTTTGAAGAGTTTCAATCACTATTGGAAAAGAAAGTCTTCATTGATGAATTCTTATATACAGATCAGTTAACTGTTCGTCTTAAATTGAATCAAGGATCAAAACCTGTGATCTTTTCGATTTCTAAGGATGAATTTACAATTTACGCTACCGTAAAAGACATGGAATCAAAAGGCGAAAAAAAATATTTGAATCAGTTTGTAAATAGTCCAAATGAAATACAAATGGTAGAAGACCTGCAAGCATCGAGTGGTAAAACAGTGCTATTGTTCCATATAACCAACTATCTAAAGTTTTTCAAGGATTATAACTATAACCGTTATCAAGACTTATTGCATAAATTTATGTCTGAATTAAAAGCATTATCAAAACATCACTTCAATGAGCTATATTTGGAGTCTTTTCATCTGCAATATTTAGTAATTAATTCGATTGATAAACGTGTAATTACTAGAATCATTGACTCGATACTGAAAACATTTGATGAATTTGTCCTTCGAGTTTCCATCACACAGCTAACTCAAGGATTCCAGTATGAACAACTAATTAAACTTCGATATTTGAATTCTTTAACTACGAAAGATAATCCGTACATCTTTGATAATAAGAATTTCAGATATAATGTGGAGCTTGCTAAGACTATTTTGATTAATGTAAATAGTTTAATTCAATCTAAGATTGTTCCTTTGGAGTATCAAGTTGTGGCTAACTGGCAAACCAATAAAATTGAGTATTTAAAGGTAGACGTTTCTAGCAATGCAATGTTAGGCGAAAAGAATAGCCTTATTCGGGTATTAAAAGCAAATGATTTAGAAACAGAATGGAATACTGTAGTAGTGAATTCCTTAGTGAAAGAACTAAAGAAAACCAATTATTTAGGAAGAGTGATGATTGATGTATCCTATAAGACGCTTTCGGATATTAAAGCATTAAAAAAATTGGTAAAAAAACTGCAAAGTTATTATTCGAGTTTGGAATATATTGTGCTTCTTATTGATATTGATGATATTACAAAGCTTAGTGATGTTATTGATAATATTCAATACTTAAAAGAACAACATATTGATTTGTGTGGGCAAAACTTCTTACACAAACTGCATTTAGAGCATATTGAGTTATTCCAACATATGAAACAGTTGATTTTGAATAAATCAGATTTGAACCAACCAAATCTAAAGAAGTTCTTGCAAATATTTGCTGATTTTAATATCGAATATATATGTAATCATGGAAAAGAATCGATAACAAAGACGATCCTGAATGATTTCGACATTCAATGTATCTATGGAGACAAATATCCAAAATATGATACCGTTTCTGCTTTAATTAACCATAAATAAGGTTGTATTATACAATAAAAAAACTGTCTGGAGAGTACATAAATGATCAATCATAAATGGTGGCAATCAACGACCATATATCAAGTAACATTAAAGAGTTTTTTTGATGGGAATGATGATGGAATTGGGGACTTAATTGGATTAACAACTAAACTTGAATATATAAAAGAATTAGGGATGGAAACGATTTGGATATCCCCTCATTATGCATCTCCCATGGATGATAACGGATATGATGTGAGCGATTTTTATCAAGTGAATCCAGAGTACGGTACCCTTCTTGATTTCAAAGCACTAATAAAAAAAGCCCATAATTTAGGGCTTAGAATAATTACAGACTTGGTGTTAAATCACACATCAGATGAACATGAATGGTTTCAAATCGCATGTGATCCGTTACATGAAGACTATCAGAAGTATCATGATTTTTATATTTGGCAAAAGCCAAAGTATGATGATTCAAGGAATCGTTTAAGACCAACCAAATGGTTGAGTTGGTTTGGTGGACCTACTTGGGATTATATTGCTAAGAATGATGAGTATTATTTGCATATTTTCTCAAAAAAAATGCCTGATTTAAACTGGCGCAATCCAGAGTTAAAACAAGCAATGAAAGATGTAATCCAGTTTTGGGTTGATTTAGGTGTTGATGGATTTCGTGTTGATGCCGCAAATCATCTTGAAAAAGATTGGGCTTTCCCGGATGGGTATCCTGGGTATGAGTATTTTTCTTCCTTGCCAAAGCATCATGATTATATTAAGGAACTTGCTAAGGAGTTGTTTATTCCAAATCAATTGCTTACTATAGGAGAATCTGGTGGTGCTACTAAAGAGCAAGCATTGAAATACGTTGGATTTGATTCGGATGAGTTTAACTTACTAATACATTTTGGCCATGTTTGGGCTGATATACAAGATATAGATGGAATATTTACCGGTAAATGGGGGAAAGGTCCTTTACGTGTTTCTGACATTAAAAAATCATTTAATTTCTGGGTTGAGATTTTAAAAGACAAAGGATGGAACTTAATTTACTGGCATAATCATGATCATCCAAGAATTGTATCTCATTATGGCAATGATAAAGAATATCGCGTGATATCAGCGAAAATGCTGGCAATTGCTCTATATTTTATGCCAGGCACTTCAATTACATACCAAGGTGAAGAAATCGGAATGACCAATGTTTTATACGAAGATATTGATGATTTTAGAGATGTAGAAGTATTTACAGAATATAATAACTTCTTGAACAGAGGAGCTTCAAAGGAACAAGCTATGCAAGCTCTAAGAGATCGTTCAAGAGATAATGCAAGAAGTCCAATGCAATGGACAAAAGAAGCATTTGCTGGCTTTTCGAACGTTGCGCCTTGGATGAAAGTAAATTATAACTATACGGATATTAATGTTGACAATGATTTAAAACAGGAAAATTCGGTATTAAAAACGTACAAGTTCATTCTAAAACATCGTCAAGTTGATAAGAACAATATTATATTTGGTGATATTGAATTTCTAGATATAGATAGTCAAGAACACTTTTCATATATCAATCATGGAGAAAGTTTGGATTATCTAGTAATTTGTAATTTTAAAGACTATCCGATTACAATTAATTTAACTGGAATAGGTACCTTAGATTATCATTATTTCTATAGTAATTCTACCCAAAGAGATTTAATGGAAATCGTTGAATTAAATGCTTTTGAAGCATATGTATATCGGAAACAAAATAAATAGATATCTTAGCAGAGTATTTAGCTCTGCTTTTATATTAAGAGTGATTTAAAATCCTTTTAATATTACCCCAACTGTGATAAAATATTTATAATTGAGAGTAAGGTGATGGAGAATGAAAAGGTCAGAATTTCGCGAGTATGTTGTTACATTGCTATATACAAATTCCATAGGTGGAGATTTTGAAAAAGCAGATTATGAACAAGAAATAATAGATCGATACCTCGAAGTATTATCACATGTTGAAGAAATCAATAAGGTGATTTCGAGTAATTTAATTGGATATACTATTGACCGATTAAACCTCGTTGATTTAGGAATTATACAACACTGCGTTTATGAAATGATGTTTACAGATCTACCATTTGAAATAGCGATGAATGAAGCGATTAATTTAACGAAGAAGTTATCGAATCTAGATGATGATGCAGCGAAGCGCTTTAACAACAAGCTATTGGATAACATAAAGAGATCTCTAATAAAATAGATGGAACGTAAATTTTTAACTGTTTCTGCATTAAATAGATATCTAAAATTTAAGTTTGATAATGATCAAAACTTACAAAAAATATTATTGAAAGCAGAAATTTCAAATTTCAAACATCATTCAAGAGGCCATTTATACCTTAAACTCAAAGATAATAGTGCATCCATTGACGCTGTTATGTTTGCATCAAGCACAAAAACTCTTAATTTTAAACCCAAAGACGGAGATCAAGTCATAGTAGAAGGTCATATATCTATATATGAGCCATATGGAACGTATCAACTGTATATCAAGAAAATGGATTTAGATGGAATAGGTGATTTGTATTTAGCTTATGAACAACTAAAGGAAAAACTAGAAAAATTAGGAATGTTTTCGGAAGAACATAAGAAACCATTACCGAAATACCCTCAAAATATTGGCGTTATAACAAGTCCAACTGGAGCAGCGGTTAGAGATATCATAAATGTATTATCGATTCGATACCCTCTAGCAAGAGTTATTATTTATCCGGCTTTAGTACAAGGCGTAAATGCTAAGGAATCTGTTGCGGACCAAATAAATAATGCAAATATCGACGAACTTGTAGATGTGTTGATTGTTGGTCGTGGAGGCGGGTCCATAGAGGATTTATGGGCATTTAATGAAGAAGTAGTAGCTAGAGCAATTTATGCTTCTAAAATTCCTATTATTTCTGCTGTAGGCCATGAAACGGATTTTACAATTGCAGATTTCGTAAGTGATGTAAGAGCATCAACACCGTCCCATGCTGCTGAAATAGCAGTTCCAAGTAAAACAGATTTATTGAATACAATTTCGAAATATATGGACCGTATGCAAACTTCTCTATCTAGAGCAAGTGAAGCAGCTAACAAGTATTTCAAACAAGTTACCCAATCAAATATCATTGCGAACCCAGAGAAAATAACGGAAAACATCAAGTTAAAGCTAATCTATTTGGAAGAGAAGCTAACAGCTTACAAACCTTCTAAGCAAATTGAGCATTATCGAGAAAATATCCATAATTATCAACTGCGATTCCATCAAATTATATATACGATACTTAGAGATAAGCAAAACCGTTTTGTAAGTAGTACCGAAAAATTAGATTTGGTTAATCCACTTTCGATAATGAAAAAAGGTTATACAATCGTAAAACAAGATCAAACAATAAAGAAATCAGTTACAGAAATAGATGAATCATCCAATATAGATGTAGAATTTCATGATGGGTATTTAAATTGTGAAATCCTTAAGAAAGTAGTGAAATAAATGAATGATCGTACATTTGAAGAAAAAATGGAACAATTAGAAAAGTTAGTAAAACAATTAGAATCTGGGGACAATTCTTTAGATGCATCTGTGAAACTATACCAAGAAGGTATTGTTTTAGCAAAAGAATGCCATGAAGAATTGCAAAAGGCTGAGAAGATGATTGTAAGCTTAAAAACAGAAAGCGGTTTAAAAGACTTTACTGAATAATAGGTGCTAATATGAATATAAATGATATCAAAGACCCAAAATTTGTAAAAGAACTGAATAACGGTCAATTAAACGAATTAGCAGGAGATATTCGTTCTTTTATCATAGAAAACGTATCAAAAACTGGTGGACATTTGTCATCTAATTTAGGAGTTGTTGAATTAACAATCGCTTTACATAAAGTGTTTGACTCACCAAATGACAAGATTATATTTGATGTTGGTCACCAAAGTTACCCACATAAAATCCTAACTGGACGTGCAAAAGACTTCGGTAGTTTACGCAAATTAGATGGACTATCTGGGTATCAAAAGCGCTCAGAATCGGTTCACGATGTATGGGAAGCTGGACATTCATCCACCGCAATAGCTGCATTAGCTGGATTTGAAATTGCGAATAAAGCAAAAAACATTCCTTATAAGAATATCGCTGTAGTTGGCGATGGCTCGTTGAACTCAGGTCTTTCATTTGAAGCGTTAAATTATCTTGGACACTACAAAGGGATTTCACCTATTATCATTTTGAATGATAATGAGATGAGTATTTCCAAGAATGTCGGACGAATGTCAAAATTATTGAATAAGCTTCGTTCATCAAAGACTTATGTTCGTGCAGCTGCTTCTAAGAGAAGAGCTCCAAAATTTATATACAACTGGAAGGTTCGTATTTCGAATATGATTCGTGGGTTTGCTGGTAATATATCATTGTTTGATGAGTTTGGTTTTTCCTATTATGGTCCAATTGACGGTCATGATATTCCTACCATCATTAAGTTCTTAAACATCGCAAAGAAAAGAAACAAACCAATTGTGATTCATATCGTTACTAAAAAAGGCAAAGGATACGTTCCAGCTGAGAACGATACTATCGGTGCTTGGCATGGAGTCGGTACTTTTAATATTGAAACTGGAGAAATAAAACAAAAGAATAACGGAAATGTAATGTCTTGGAGTAGTATTTTTAGTAAGCATATTGAAGACTACGCAAGCAAGAATCCTAATTTTAGAGTCATCGTACCAGCAATGATCTATGGCTCTTCGCTCATAGAGTTTCAACAAAAATTTCCTGAGCAAATCATTGATGTCGGTATCTGCGAATCATTCGCTGTATGCTTTTCAGCTGCATTAGCATTAAATGATATGCAAATCTATATTCCAATCTACTCATCCTTTTTACAAAGAGCCTATGACCAAGTCTCTCATGACTTAGCAAGACAAGATATTAAGATTGTTATTGGGATTGATCGTTCTGGACTTGTAGGAGCGGATGGAGAAACCCATCAAGGAATCTATGATATAGCCTATTTGAGACATATTCCAAATATAGAAATCGTTCAACCTTCGACAATGTTAGAGGCAAAACAACTTCTTGATTATGCGTTTAACACTGCGAAACATAGTGTTGCTATTCGGCATTCCAGAGGAAGTTCTGAGCGAATGAATTGTGAAGATTTTAAACAAATCACAAAGCCTATATGGATAGAAGAACTTCATCAAGGAACATC
>Ga0075122_10000351_pt1 | contig 37557 bp, 28 predicted proteins | sample AntAceMetag02UKB_FD_69790 | JGI IMG/M metagenome (GOLD analysis project Ga0075122, IMG submission 69790) | Saline lake microbial communities from Ace Lake, Antarctica - Antarctic Ace Lake Metagenome 02UKB | ecosystem: Environmental > Aquatic > Non-marine Saline and Alkaline > Saline | place... | reverse complement strand
TCAGGTCTTTCATTTTGACATTTTCTATCTAAGAGCTGTATTTTATCTATTTTTTTGTGTGGACTATAATACTTCAATGAAATAGATATCTACCGCATAAATGTCAAAATGAAAGACCTGACCCCACTCCTTCTTTTATTAAAACCATCTGACAACAATAAAAAAGTCACATTAAATTAGCTGTAACCACTGTGTTAGAACAGAAGGATTATCCAATAGATTTTTGTCCAAGCTTGCTACTTATCTTTTTCAAGATGAATCTGGGCTGCTGTCAAAATTGCAATGGGAACACTGCGGGGAGCGCAAGAAACATAATCCAGACCCAGGCCCATGGCATACCGGATAGTATCAGGGCTGGCACTATGTTCACCACAGATCCCGGTGACAAGATCGGGGCGAACCTCCCGCCCCGTATGCACAGCGTGATCGATCAGTTGTTTGACCGGCTCGGTCAGATGTTGAAACGGATCCCCCTCCCAGATATCCAGCTCCTGATACAATTCCACCAGGAAAGCGGTATCGTCCCTGGAAATGCCGAGGGTGGTCTGGGTCAGATCATTGGTCCCAAAACTGATAATTCCAACCTGGTGAACCAATTTGGCAGCTGCGAGCGCAATGGAAGGAATCTCAATCATAGCGCCGAGTTGCATATCAAAGGGCAGTTTTTCCAGCCCCGCTGCTTGAGCCGTTTCACTGACAATTCTGTTGAACCCTTTAATTCTAAATCCCGCTACAGCGCTCCCCTTTCTGATAACCGCCATTTCCCGCTCAGACATGACAAACGGAATCAGTACTTCGGGGCAAACCTCAATTTGTTCCTCGGTATAAACCTGAAGTGCGGCCATCAGAATGGAACGAATCTGCATTTCGTAGAGCTCAGGCATGGAGACGACCAAGCGACAACCTCGAAATCCCAGCATGGGGTTAATCTGCTTGAGCCGGTTCTTTAATCGACCAGAATCCGCTGTACCTGCAAAAAACTCATGCAACGGTGCATCCAGCAGCCGTATTGTCAGTGGCAAGCCGTCCATGATACGAAACAGTTTCTGGAAATCACCTGACAGATGTCTACCCAGCTCTGCCTGCACCTCAGCAATTTCCTGCTCATCTTCACTGAGAAGCAGGGTGCGCAGCAGCTCCAGACGACCCGCCTCTAAAAGCATATGCTCCGTGCGACACAATCCGATCCCGGCTGCACCATATTCTATGGCCAGTCGTGCTTCTATCTCGGACTCGGCGTTAGCCCGCACTTTTAATTCAGGGCAATTTTTCCGGGCTTCTGCGAGCAGTGTCTTCAGATCATCACTATCGGGGAGTGCCAGCTGGATCTCTGCCTGTCCCAAATAAATGAGCGGCGCCCCCTGGTCCCGGATATCCATTGTCAGCGTTTGCCCTTCGTTAACTGTTTGCCCCCCAAGGGTCACGTGATCTACAAAATACTCAATATCGGGGTAAACAAGGGAGGCTTTCCCCAGATATCGCGCCACAATCGGTGCGTGGGAGGCATACCCCCCTTTGCTGGTAATCACACCTCTGCTCAATTGAATCGCGTCAAAATCCTCCGCCTGGGTGCTTTCCTTCAACAGGATGAAGTCTTGATCCGTATTCTCTTCCTGCGCCTGCCGGTACGCAGCCTGCAGGTTTCCTGCGGAAAAATAGACCCGCCCGCAACAAGCCCCCGGGGAACCTGTGACGCCACCTCTGATACATGTCAGATCAACAGTGGAGGCCGGATCGGTTTTAGGTAGAAAGACGGAATTCAGTTCAGCTGGCGTAAGGGTATTAATATACACGCGATCTGTGATTTGTCCGCTGCGGAAAAGGTCAGAGAGCAATTTCAAACGCGCCTGAACCGACTTCTTCACCCCAGATTGTTCTGTAATCCAGATTTTTCCCTCGTTGGCAAGAAATTCAATCTGCCGAAGATCGAGATACCGGTTTTCAAGAATTGACACCGATTCTTCAAGGACCGAAATTTGTTCAGGATTCAGATAACTATATTGTTCTTTGATGTAGTTGGGTTCCGGAATCTGCCCTGAACTCTGATCCCGATTTTGGAACCGACCGCTAGTATGGGGGTCGTCCTGATCAATGACCGGCAGGTACTGGATTAAAATAGCGGCTGGTAGAGCGAGATTTAGAGAATCCGCATCGTAGTTCGAGACAAGAATTTCGATTGCCTGCCTTAGTTGTGCAGAAGAATCTCTGGCAATATCTTCTTGCAGGCGCGATTGAGTCTCCTCCAAGTTCAAGCTGTTTGTAGCAGGTGTTTCTCCTTCTGCTGACAATGGCATCGCAGCCAGTGAACCAATCAACAACTGCTCAGAAATCGATTCCAACCAAGATCGGTAGACAGCCAGGCTGACTGTTTCGCCCACTTCTTCAAAAAGACTCCCCAGATTTTGATCCCCTACTCCCAGCCAGGAAATGGATGGATTAGACTCAAGCAGGATGTCCGATAGCAGCGCTACTTTGAGAGTGAGTGGTTTTTCATCTCCACCTAGAATTCGGTCTGTGATTTTTTCAATTTGCGAAATTCCCTGCTGCTGGATAATAGAGAAGAGCCCTTCAAAATCCTCTCGCAGTGCGGCCACCTCGACCATCAAGCCAGGCAAAAAAGCAACCCCCCGCGCCGCAAGCCGCAGAATTGTCGTCCCTTGTCTGCCCAAGCGAAGTTCCACATCATCCTTTTGTCCGGAAAGCGGCTGACCAATGTAAAATAAACTACTCATCACCTGCTCAAAAAAGTTCCAAGGTGCCGTGACTACTTTTTTTGATAAAGGGCATAAATCGGGGACTCGCACCAACCGTCAGATATTTTTTCAGTTTAGCCATATCTTTAAACTCAGCTCCGCTGACCGAAAAATGGATCACTTCCCCCAGACTCACTTTACCCCACTTAAACAATGAACTGATCCGATAGACTGGTTTATCCCGATGAAAAATTTGAACCTGTAAATCACCATATTTTTTCTGATAGCTTTCAATAATATTCTGCCAAGCCTCCACGTTACCATAATGAAATAGCTCATTGGTGACAGGCACAGCGTAGCGAGGAGTGGTCTGCATGGGCCGCTGTTCCACAGGCGGTGGTTTTCGGAGCCCAACAGATGCCACCTCTGAACGGGTGCGTCTCTCACACATGGATCTGATCTCTTCAAGAAAGAGCTGCTCCTGTTCCAGATTCCTGTGGGGCACTGAACGTGTGTAAACCACTATCAAGGCGTCAGGAACCAGCAGCCCAGCCTTATCCCAGTGCTGCCATTCCTGTGGATTAATCAGGAATAGATCATGTTCCGATCGATAATACGCTACCACTGTATCAAAACCGGATATCGATTTTATATCGTTATGTAAGTCCTGCCAGTGGGGCACTATGGTGGAAAGATTGAAAGAGAGACAAGTATAGGCCCGATTTCGGATAAGTACTTTGTGTAAAATTGAAGGGAGGGTGTGGTTTTGGATCTTAGCGAACAGATCTAAATCGTGAAACCTGTCCGCCAGATTTTGTGCGGGTCCCAGATATTGCTCAATTTCGCTGACGATCTCACTAAGCGCTTTTTGCATCTTGAGCCGACCCCAACTCCGAGGGGATCTCTCCTTTAGGTGGCAACGCCGAATACTTGCGCATCCGTTTCCTGTTCGAGACGTTTACGCTCGTGGTACTCTTCATATGACGAATCAACGAATCCAGTTGTAATTCTGTTGATGAAAAGCGCTACTACACTACTCATCGAACTGATAGTTGTTTCTCGTCGTTTGACAGTGGAAGCGGAGATATCCAGGAAAAGTCCTGGATGAGCATGAAACGGGTTGTATCTTTTACTAAAAGCCTCATATTCACTTTCCATGAAATTCAACCGCTGCTCCATAATGATTCTGTCAGGGGGGTAGTCGTAGACATACTGGTCAGAAATCTTTTGGCGTAAACGCTTGAGCCGCTTCTTCACAATTTCTTTACGATCCCTGAATGTCTCATTCATTTTCTCCTGTTCATTCTTCTCGGGCAGAATGAATGAGAAATCCTCCCAGGCTTCTTCGCCTCGTCGATACGTTTCAAACTCCTCAGGATCGCCTTTATCCGCTTTCTTGGAACGCTTATCTTTCAGAATCTGATCAGAGACCATATCATAATCCAGGATTCCTTCTTCTGCATTCAGCGCTTTGCTGAGTTTTTCGAACACTTTGATCATTTTGAGTATTTGATCATCGAATTCGTCCATTTGCTGGCAATAGCTGACCCGCTCTTCTCTCAACTGAAGATCATCCTGATAAGTCAGATTGATCACGTAGTGTTCATCCGGAAGTTCTGTGGGATTCATGTCGGCATATTCCCGAATAATAATTTTGCGACAATTCTTAAAGTTCTCGATATGTTGATAACCCAGATGTGAGTCATCCAGAATACCAATCAATGAGCTAACGGCAGCATTATAGCCCCGGTTGCGGATATTTTCATCTTCAATAATCCGTTGGACATTTTCCCGGATATTCAGCGGGTCATAATCAACGAAATCGATTTCAGTGTCGACTCCCCTGATGGCGTCCAGAAATTTACTGGCCATATAATTGAACTGGGGGGAATCCGCATTCTGATCGTCAAACCCGAAGTGAGTTTCCAGTTGGCGGATTTTCTCAAAAACCTTCTCACTTTTATTCAACGGACCTTTTTTCTGTTCAACCATTTGGTCGTTAATTTCCTGAATTTTCGTCTCGATGATTTTCAGAATATGGTCAGAGAGCACATTGCGAATAATGACTTCAGAGGCAACCTGATAGTGCGAAATCGGTTCAATCAGCTCTGACTCCGCCATATTCAGAACCAGATTGACATCATTGACGGTTTCAGGCTTCTGAGGATTGTCACAAAAATTACTTTTCAAAACCAGATTTGTGTAATTTCCATTCAGCAGTGCCCCAATATCCAGCTTACCGTTCAGTATCTTCTGAGTTTTAGTCTCCAGACCGGCTACGCCATTCTGCAAATGAAACTGTAAACTTTCGTAAACATTGACAACAGATCCTTCTATACTTGCATTGTTAAACGTCTCGACACCACCGATATCATCGATCAGCGAACTGACCTCCCGGGGAGCATATTGGTTCAGATTCTCATACTCTTGTTGGTCGACCATGTGGCTGAATTTCTTGCCCATTTCATCTTCAACAGAAACCAGATACCGATTGTACATGTTCTGAAGTCCCTGGTTGAAATAGCTGTGCAGTAAATCCTTGACCGTTCCACCTACATGCAGTTTTTCCAGAACTTCCGGTGGTAGCTTTGTCCCCACATGATTTAGAATCTTATCAACCTCTTCATCAATGAGCAGCTTCGCTTCAGCGTATTCATTTCTGCCCTCACGATAGACGCTGTTTCTGGACCCCACGGCACTTGCCTTTTCCGGATGAATGATATCAGGACCTTCTTGAAAGGGACCTTTTGCCATATTAACCTCTCTGGTGAGTTATCGGTGGTAAGGCAGAAATTACCTTTATTAACCAACAGCCTTCATTTCGGCTTAAGTTAACTACCATTCTTTCATTGACCGGAAACGGTCTTCCTCGCAAACGCCCTACGTGAAAGGAGTTGCGGAAAATGTTAAATGTTGGAAGCCTTTTCCAGTCGAACATAAGCTTTGTGCCACTATATTTCCTGACTTTCTGCCTGTCAACCCCAAATACTTTTACGCTAACAATCCTCTAGTCCCATCAATCAGCGTCAATCGAGCTGACATCAACCATTAGCCAAGAACAGAGTCTCTCAATATCCAAACTTTCATGATCCCAGCCGGTTAAACAAATATTTTGCCCAGACAGACAATCAACTGAATTTTAAAATATTTCAATCAATTCGGATTTTGCAGAAATAGAAATAAGTGTGTAAAGTAGTTACAGAATCAAGTGATACTGCTGATTCCGCAACGATTCAACCATCAGCCAGGGCTTCAATATGTCCATGATAACCAAAATCGATGCTTACATAGATCAAACCGACGAGGAGATCGAAAACCTGATTGAATCGTATGTCAATAAATTTTTCGGAGATCGCAGCGAAGATGTTATGCGAATCCGCCGAAATATCTGGACTATTCGAGAAGAACTATACGCATTTAATATCATTATCACGTCTCTACTCGTCATTTTTGATGCCATTTTGTTCGACGAATTACCTGAAAATAAAAATCAGTTTTTCGAAGAATTGCTCTCACTAAATGCTCATCAAGCCAAGAGTTCTAAGCTCTGTCTCTTGAAAGGCACAATTCATTTGCGCATTATTCGAGGTCTCGAAGATTTCGATTACTCGGAATTTGCGGCTCATGTTGAAGAATACCGAGAAATTTTCCCTCTGATGCAAGAAAATCTCATCGACAAGTTTTATCCTGAGGCATAACACCAACTGGTTAACTAAGCGTTGTGAATAAAGATCCCCTATCTGTCACGCTGCCCGAAATTCTGCAAATTGATGCTGTTTCCAAAGCGTTCGGTTATCACAACATTCTGCAGGAAATTCAACTGAGCCTGCAGACAAACGAAATGACCCTGCTGCTTGGCAAAAATGGATCGGGAAAGACAACGTTGATGAAAATTATCGCAGGCTTGATTCGTCCATCCGCCGGCAGAATTGTTTTCAGAGGAAATAACATCACTGAATGTCCGGAGTTGCTTCGTGGCTCCATCGGCGTAATCTCACATCAAACCGGTTTTTATGGAGAGTTGACAGCCAGCGAAAATCTTATCTTTTTTGGAAGAATTGGTAAAACACGGGATTTGAAAGAGAAAATAATTCGTTCCCTGGAAAGAACCGGTCTATCTGAATTTGCTGATTTACCTGTCAAAACGTTTAGCAGTGGCATGGGAAAGCGGTTGAATATCGCTCGGTTGATGGTTTTGGAACCTGAAGTGTTGTTGTTGGATGAACCGTACACCGGTCTCGATTATGATTCGACCCGTTTTTTCAACAAATATCTAGGCACCTTCAAGAAATCGGGCGGCACCATTTTAATGATCACACACCAGATCGAAACCTGTTTTGATCTGTGTGACAAGATCGCCATCCTGGAACGGCAGGAACTGAAACGCTGTTATTCAGCAGCAGAATACAGCCTGAACGAACTAATCAAGGAGTATCACAACCTGACCCGCTAAGACGTCACAACAGCTCTAAAGAGGGCAACCAAATAAAATGACATTGCGAATTTTGAAAACCTTATCACTCAAGCATCATGTTTTCTGATATCTGGACCATCCTGGCTAAAGACATCAAGCTCGACTTGAGGAGTATGGAAAATTTTTTCTCCATGCTTTTTTTTTCCATCATCATTCTGCTGATATTTGCCTTTGCATTACCATCGGATAGTGTCGACCAGAAGATAATGGCCCCAGGTATATTCTGGGTGACCTTTCTGTTATCGGGGATGCTAAGCCTAAATAAATCGTTCCAGATGGAGAAGGAAAATGGCTGTATGGAAGCGCTTCTCGTTTCGCCGACCAGTCGAGGCGCGATCTTTTTCGGAAAAATGGCTGGAAATACAGTCTTCATTATGATCATCCAGGCGATGCTGATCCCGCTTTTCAGCCTCCTGTTTATCAACTCGGCTATTTACCAATTTGGAGAACTGCTCCTACTGAGCTTTGTCGCCACAATCGGTTTTTCTGCGTTGGGGACACTCCTCAGCGGTATGACAACCGATCTGCGTTTCAAGGATATTCTTCTACCCATTCTTCTTTTCCCCTTGTTGGTGCCACTGCTATTGGCCTCGGTAAAAATTACGCAAAGTATCCTGGGTGGCGAGGGGATCCAGGGAGAATTGGATTGGCTGAAATTGCTGATCGGCTTCGACCTGATCTTTTTGATTATTGCATATTTGACTTTTGACTATGTCATGGAGATCTGATCGGCTTCTACAAGGAATCAATATGTCTCTACTTTTTAAGCCGCTATCATATTGATTTTGCAGTTTAGGCTCCGTTCCCTGAAGAAAGGCGATGTTTGTTAACCAAAACGAACAAGAGAAATAGAAGATGAGAAAGGCATTCGGAATATTACTGATACTGGCAATCGCCGGAAGTGGGTGGTCGATTTTTTATCGAACACCGATTGACACATCAATGGGAATCGTCCAAAAAATTATGTATCTCCATCTGCCATTCGTTTGGACCGCTTTCCTCTCTTTTTTAATCGCATTTATCGCCTCCATCGGATATTTATGGAAACGCAGAGAGGGTTTTGATATCCTGGCCAGCTGCACGGTGGAAATCGGTGTTGTCTTTACCGGGATTGCACTGGTTACCGGTTCCATTTGGGGCAAACCGACCTGGAACACCTATTGGTCTTGGGACGCGCGCGTGACAACGACCTTGATCCTGTTTCTGATTTTTGTGGGTTATATCCTCTTGAGGCGATTCACAGACTATGGTGAGCAGCAGGCACGACTTTCCGCTGTAGTTGCGATTGTAGGGTTTCTGGACATTCCACTAATCTACATGTCGGTTGTCTGGTGGCGAACCCTGCATCAGCCAGCTACGTTTTTTACAAACAAAAAGAACGTCATTGACAAGCCGCTAGCCATCATGCTTTGGATCAGCCTCGCCACTGTCATTTTCTTATTTGTGTACCTGCTCTCCATGCGAGTCGACATCGAGAAAAAGACACGTGCTTATCTGAAACAAATCGCCAATATTTATTGACACATATTGTTTTTTTAGCAGAAAGGCTGGACAGTACAGAGGTGGATTCAAGGCAGGGAACGGGTGTCCGACAGACTCAAGTCAGTTTTGACTTGATCAGGGTTTCGTAACTGCCAGGAAGTGTCGCGCGTTTAATGATTTCGACCCCTTCATTGAGAATAGAATCATCATCAACCGCATGAATGGTTCGTGCCCCTTTGTGCACCCCCACCCCTGGATTTGATGTTGATGGATCACGCCGGTTTGTCTGGCTGGTACTGATCCGCTCTCTATCCGCGAACCATTCAATGATTTTTTCATCGAAAACAAACTGCAGGTGCGTCAGTTTCTGATCCTCGTCCAACCACAGGAAGAAATAAATCGCTGGATCGGTTGAACAGACCAGACTGACCTGTCGGATGCCATCCACAAACATTCGTGACTTCTTGGACTTAATCTCATAAAACAGGTAGCGTTCCATTTTTGCCAAAAGAAGTAGATTATCGCCAAATTCCAGACTGCGCTGCAACAACTATAAACAAAAAAAAATCGCTCCGTCAACGACCCCACTACTCTTGAACATCTGCATGATTCCAGTGCATTACTAAAATTCCATCGATCCTTCAGATCAGCCGGACACGATTTTCAGGGTCTCGGTCTCACTTCCTGGACATATTCAACCAAATCCGGAAAAAAGGCTTTGAAATCATTTTCAAGCTGATCATAAATGGTCTCGATTTCATCAATGGCATCCAGAAGTACATCCCCCTTCCGAACGCGAATTGAAATACGAGATAAAATAAATGCCACACCATCCAGATCCCGATTGCTTTCCAGTATGTATCCCAGGTTTTTTCTGAAAAGAAAAAAATGCATTCTGCCATGCAAAATATGCTTATATGGCTGTATCCGCAGATGTACATCATCCACAAAGTCAGGAAAATTTACGTTTGAGTATGTATCCCAATGGCGAATCAGAAAATGGTCAAAGCAAACATCCAGAATAATGCCAGCCAATCGCCTTCGTTCAGGACTAAATCGATTCCGTCCTGAAATAGCTCTGGGATGAGTCCCCGTATACGAATCGATCTGCCGGTGCAGCATAATTCCCTCACCGATCCCCGAGGGATAATTCCCTTCGATTTTCCCCTTCACAAAATCGCCGATCAGATTGCCGACCAACAGTTCATCCGATTTCCCGGAAAGAAGTAAATGAGCCAGATAGTTCATATCTATTGCACCCACTTGACAAATTCGCTCAGTTCACCTCTTTGGCGACCGAACTGGTTGACCGAAGCGTCATTATCAGGCCATCCGAGTGCCACACCAACAACGAGCCGTTTACTATCCGGGATTTTCAAAAGTCTGTGAGCCATCTTCGCATAGTTTATTGATGTAGCCATAATGCAGGTCCCCAGTCCCTTTTCGTGTGCCAGCAGGCAAAAGGTCTGCATGATAGATCCCACATCCAACATGGCATATTCCAGCGAGACATCCTTATCCACTATAAACATCACCAACACGGGGGCGTCAAACATGGAAAACATCTGCTGATAATATCGATCACGCCCTTCGATATCCTCCCTGGCAATAGACTGAGCGCCCAGAACACTCTTGCCAACGTCCTTATACCGTTGTTTCATTGCAGCCGGCCATAATTCTGGGATCGTGATATCTGGATCGAAGGCCTGACCACTGTCCAACGCAGCTAGGCTCTCTTTTTTAAACTGTTCCAGTGCCTCGCCTGCCGCCACCACAACCTCCCAGGGCTGTGTATTTCCCCAGGAGGGCGCCCAGAGTGAATCAGACAGGATCTCATTCAACAACTCATTCGGTACGGGTTTAGATAAAAACTGCCGAATACTTCTGCGATCTTTGACTGCACTCCGAACTTCCATGCCTTCCCCTTGTTTAGATTCACTTAATTATTGGATCTAATCCGTATCTAATGTGAAACCTTTTCAAATTAGGTCAATATACTCTTTCTGCCACTATAGTGTTTTAACCAAGCTTGATCAAATCCAGGGGATAAAAGCAATACCCTTAATACTTGATTTTATTGATCTCAACAGGTCAAAATGAACCCCATAATTAATCCCAATTCCACTTTAAAAGGATAAAATAAAAAACTTCCATCAATAATCAATCATTTTACCGGTTTTCTTTTTATAAATAATTGTTCAAAATAGATGTTTAAGGAGAAATGAATATAGTTGCCACACTGAGCCGAATAGTGGCAAAAGTAACAATCTTGAAACGCATTCACAGAGGAAAGGATAATGGAAATTAGTTTGCTTGACGGAACGAAACAAGAACTTCCAGAAGGCAGCAGCGTCGTTGAACTGGCTAGAAAATTAAAAAAGAAGCTCAACGGAAGTGCGCTAGCCGCCAGGATTAACGACGAGCTCAAGGATCTCAGAACACCGCTCAACGACGGTGATACCGTTCAGGTACTCACATTCGAAGACGAAGAGGGCAAGGACATTTTCTGGCATAGTTCTGCGCATCTGCTGGCTCAGGCAATTCTTCGGCTCTACCCTGACGCAAAGCCTACTATTGGACCTGCCATTGAAAACGGTTTCTATTACGATTTTGCCAATCTCAGCATCTCTTCCAGTGAATTTCCGGAAATCGAAGCGGAGATGCAGAAGATCATCAAGGAACGTCCGCAACCTGAACGCATTGAATACGGCTCCAAAGAGGAAGCTCTGCAGCAGTTCAGAGACAATCCCTTCAAGAAAGAGATGATCGAGGAGTTTGAAGAAGGGCTGAGTGCTTATCAGCAAGACGATTTCATCGATCTGTGCCGGGGACCTCACGTACCCCATTTCGGGCTGATACAGGCCGTCAAGATCTTGAAAACCTCGGGGGCATATTGGAGAGCAGATGCTGAAAACGAGCAGTTAACTCGTGTCTATGGTATCGCTTACCCGGACAAAAAGCTGATGTCCAAATACCTGAATTTTCTCGAGGAAGCGGAACGTAGAAACCATCGAGTGATTGGGAAAAAGCTGAGCCTGTTTTCCTTTCATCAGGAGGCGGCTGGCATGCCTTTTTTCCACCCCAAAGGGATGATTATCTGGGAAGAACTAATGAAGTTCTGGGAACTGCACCATAAAATTTACGGCTACAAGCAGATAAAAACCCCCATTATGCTGACTCAGGACCTCTGGGAGCAATCGGGTCATTGGGATAACTACCGGGAGAACATTTACATTACAGAAGTAGATGACAAAGCCTATTGCATCAAACCGATGAATTGTCCAGGTGGCATGCTCTATTATAAGGAAGATCAATACTCTTATCGCCAGTTTCCACTGAGGGTAGGTGAAATCGGACTGGTTCATCGACATGAAATGAGCGGCGCTCTGTCAGGCCTGTTCCGCGTTCGCTGTTTCCACCAGGATGACGCCCATATCTTCATGACACCGGAACAGATCCCGGGAGAGATCAAGAATGTGCTGAACCTGGCGAAAACGATCTATTCTGCTTTTGGCCTGGAGTATCACCTGGAACTCTCCACCCGACCGAAAAAATCCATTGGCACAGATGAACAGTGGGATGTATCCACCAGCGCTTTGGAGCAGGCCCTGGTCCAGGGCGGTTTCGACTATGTGTTAAATGAGGGGGACGGCGCATTTTACGGACCGAAGATCGATATTCATATCAAGGATGCCATCGGCAGAAGCTGGCAGTGTGGCACAATACAATTGGATATGATGATGCCTGAGCGCTTTGATCTTTCCTACATCACCCCCGATGGCAACAAGGAACGTCCCGTGATGATTCACCGTGTGATTTACGGATCGATTGAACGCTTTTTCGGTATTCTAATAGAACACTACGCCGGAAAATTTCCCCTGTGGCTGTCACCGAGTCAGGTTCGCATTCTGGCAATTTCGGAAAATCATCATGAGTATGCCGAAGCGGTGAACCGGAAATTTCTGGAAGCGGGTCTTCGCTCAGAAACAGATTTCAGCGCCGAATCGGTGAGTAAAAAAGTAAGGCAGGCCCAACTTGATCAGGTCAATTACATTCTAGTGATCGGTGACCGGGAAGTAGAAGAGGGAACCGTCACTGTGCGCGTCGCAAATAAGGTACAGGGCGCCAAACCAGCCGAGACCGTAATTGAAGAGCTGCTTGCAGAGTATCATTCCCGTTCACCGAGAAAAACTGACACCCAAAGTGACTGACCTGATCTCAATTCTCCTGCCGGTATTCAATGCGCAGCAATTCCTTGGGGATTGCTTGCGCAGTATTCAACATCAAACATATCAAAATTTCGAACTGGTGGCGGTGGATGATGGATCCACTGATGACAGCCCTCGCATTTTATCCGAATTTGCCAGACAAGACCCCCGCTTTCGAATGTTCCCCCTGTCAAAGAACAAGGGTATTGTGGCAGCGCTGAACCATGGTCTGGAAAATTGTCACGGGGAGTGGATTGCCCGCATGGATGCCGATGACATCATGCAACCGCAGCGGCTCGAGACTCAAAGAGGGTATTTTACCCAGCACCCTGAAACCGACATCCTGGGGGCACAAGTCAGTGTATTTCGAGATGACAGTGAATTGACCGTTGGGCAGAAACGATACCGAGACTGGAGTAATTCCTTGCTGACAGACGGTGATATCAAACGAGAAATGTTTGCGGAATCTCCGATCATGCACCCTACGTTTTTTTTACACCGATCCTATTACCATAAATTGCAAGGATATCAGGATAATCCCTGGGCGGAGGATTACGATTTTTTGCTGCGTGCATATACACACAACGCCCACTTTGCAAAAAGTCCCGAGGTGTTGGTTGATAAAAGGGATTCACCCACACGTCTTGCGCGTGTTGACATTCGTTGCAAACGCAAAGCGATGTTCAGGGCCAAAGCCCACTATTTTTCTAAAAAAAATTGGTTCCGAGGCGATCAAAGTGCCCTGATCGCGGGTTCCGGTTCATCCGGGAGAATGGCCGGCAGCGCACTCATCAATGAAGGTGTGAAAATCAGCGGTTTCATCGATAACATTCATGGTGGGAAAAACAGAACCGTTGCCGGTCTACCAGCATATACGTTAGATACCGATCAAGCAGCACAATTTCTGACAGAACTGGGGAATCCGTTTATTTTTCTCTGTATTGGTGTTCCTGAAGGGCGCATGATGATGGAAACTCTGCTGCAAGAAAACGGTTATACACCGGCAGTTGACTATTTGAGGTTTATTTAAAGCAACTTGCCCTCGTAACCGTTCCCGTGTCTATCATGAAGCGATTGCCACAGCTCCATGACAGACACTCTGTTCATCTTTTATCATTTTGTAAATCAGCGGACCAATCGCTAAAACAGCTTCATACCAGAGACTCAGTTTTGTTTTTTAAACTCTGTGAACTTTGTGTCTCTGTGGTGAGTCTTTCTCATATTAACAGCTATGGAAAAATCAGAAATTACTCCGGTTAAACTAATAGCAGCAGTTTTGTACCAGTCCGAGGCTGAACTGGAGAAGGCCTATGCGATGCTGGAAAAGCGTTTTTCGGCCATCGATTTCAAAGGAGATTATTTTCCGTTTGTGGAATCGGACTATTATAGTCCTGAAATGGGTAGCGGACTGATGCGAGGCCTCATCTCTTTCGAGTCTCTGGTTGATCCGGGTACCCTTGCCGCAGCTAAAATTCAGGCACGGGAATTGGAAAACGAGTTACGAAAAGAAGGTGGGAGAACAGTCAATATTGATATTGGCTTTCTTGATATGTTCAAGGTTGTCCTCGCTTCGTTCAAAAGCAGAAGCAATAAAATCTATCTAGCCGATGGGGTCTGGGCGGATTGGCTGATGTATTTTGAAAGTGGAGAATTCAAGACATTCCTGTGGAGTTTTCCCGACTTTAAAAGTGGCATCTATGATCCGGCGTTGAAAGCAATCCGGAATCGCCTCAAAGCCCAGCTGAAACGGGAAAGGACTCCTCTCAGGATCGCCGATTAAGTATGGCTGGCAGCATCAGCAGATCACAAGCCAAAGCCGTGGACATGGCGAGGGCAGACAGGTATCCGAAATAGGTCAGTCCCAGACTGCTGGATGAGACGAATATCAGGAACCCGCAGGACAGGACAATTGAGGTGTAGGTAATGGCCTGTCCCACCTCACGAAAAGACTGCCGAATGGCCTCAATGACGCTGGCACCGTGGGCTCTCTCCATTTGAAAATGAGTCAAAAAATGGATAGTGTCGTCTACGGCCACTCCGATAATAATGGGTGCAACCAACAGGGTATGCATTTCCAAAGGGATCTTCAAAAATCCCATCACCCCGAATACGGCCACCACAGGAAACAGGTTGGGGATCATGGCGATCAGCCCGATCGTGAAACTCCCCATGATCAGCGGCATCAGCAATGTAATCACAGCAAAAGCGATCCCAAAGCTCTGCAGTTGAGAGAAAGTCATGTAAGTTGACAGGCGGGTAGACATTGCCAATTGTCCGGTCAATGTGATTTTAAAATCCGGGTACTGGACCCTGACAGGCGCAAACGTTTCATTCAGCATTTCTGCCACATTGTTAAACAGAATATTCCCTTCAGCACTCCCTATGTTTTTCAACGTCAAACTGATCCGACCTTTTTTGTAGGTGTCTGTAACCATCTGACGACGATCGGTCGCATTCGACATTTCAAACAAAAACAGTACCTGGGACAATAGCCGCTGATCCCGGGGGATCGAATAGAAAGTCATTTGACCTTCGTTGAGCAGGCGATAGGAGTTTTTGACAATGTTTGCTAGCGATACAGACTGGGTGATCACGTCCGGGTACTGCTGTTCAAGTCTATTCTGGATTGAATCGATACGGGTAAGAATAGCCGGGTCCTTCAATCCATCCCTTTTGCCGGTATCGATCATAATCTGCAGATTTGAAGCCCCGGCCATAGTTGCATCAACTGCCTCCACCGCTTGTCGAATCCGGACCGTGGGCTTGAGCGCTTTGATATCGTTAGAGTCCACTACTACCTGGGTGCCACCGTACAGCAGTACTGCGCCGAGCAGACTGAAACTGATGATAATCAATTTCTTGCGCTTCTGAGCCAGACCTTCCATCCAGGCCAACCATCTTTGCAGGAAAGAGGGCTTCAGCACCACAGTGATTCTCTTTTTCCGGGGAGCCCACAATTCCAGCATCAACGGCAGTACATAAACAGTGATCCCCAAGGCGACCCAGAGTCCGAAGGCTGATGCCACACCAAAAAATCGGATCGGCTCGATCGGCACCAGGGTCAAGGCCAATAATCCAATGGAAGTCGTGAGGGTGGTCAATAGGATCGCCACACCGGACTTTTTATAAACTGTTTGCAAAGCCGACTCATGGTTTTCTCCCAACCTGCGATAATAAACGTAACCGGACAGGATATGGATCCCATCTGAGACCCCGATGGCCAGAATCAGAAAAATGATAATCTGGGTGAAGCTGGTGGCGGGTATCCCGACCCAGCCCATAAACCCCAGTGTATATACCGCACTGATGGCCACAATTAAGAGGGGCCAGACTATGGCGCTCAGAGACCGAAACAGCACCAGCAAAGAGAGGGCAACAATGATGAAGGACCACAGCATGACAGTCCCCATTTCCTCACCCATGGCTTGCATCGCCCAGGCCATTTGCACCGGAGTCCCTACCTTTTTATACTCAAAGACCCGGGTATACTTTTCCTGATCCAAGATCCGGTTCACATGATCCACTGCCGTCTTGTATTCGGCCATCCCTGTTTTCTTAAAAGTATCCACATCCTCCTGGATGTCGGGATTCATCTGCTCGCCATCAGAAAATTCCGCTTCCTCCTCAAAGGACAAACCATCATCAACAGCGATTTCAGAGTTAAAATCAGTGCGGATGATCAGCCCGCCATGTTTCGAATCCGGGGAGATGTAGACCCCGGACAGGTTAGTGGTTTCATCCAGGGCCTGCTGACGTAAAAACTCTCGTTCGATCTTATTCTGCGGGTTCCTGTTACCGACAAATTTTCTCGTCACCAGATTGTCGCCTTGAGCCTCAAGAAAATCGACATTGATCAGTGATCGTACTTCAGTCAGGTGTTCAATGGGATTAGTCGTATTATCGATAGCTGCCTCAAGCTCATTTTGTATCATCCGTATTGTTGATAAGGATTGATCCGACAGGACATCATTGTCCCTGGCCCGATACATAATGTAGATAATTTCATCACTGCCGAAGATGCTGCGCATCTCATTATAGGCCAGTTTTACAGGATCATCTGCAGCAAAAAAGCTTTCGAAGGAAAGATCACTTTTCAGGCGGGTCATGCCACTGCCCATCAGCAGTGTTAAAAAAATAAAGGCTGTCCAAACCAGGATTTTTCGCGACCGTTGTCTTTCAGGAATAAATTCAAAATAAGAACCGAGTGATTGCAATAGATTTTTCATTTCCACCAGAAGGTATTGTTTTCAACCGGATCATAATAGCGGGAGGTGCCATGGAGCACAATTTTCTGACCTTTGTGGATATCCGCTTCATGTAAGAGGCGGTCCGCAATCAGCAAGATTCCCACCAGAAAGCCATGGGTCTCAATCGCATCTCTGCCGTAGGCTGTACTGGTTGGATAGGAAGGACTCCTGGGACCATCAGCAGGGCTGATATATTTGGAAAAGAGACGGATAGCACCTTTACCGGCCCATTTGAGAGTCGAGACAGGTCGATTTTCGGTTAGCGGGGCTTTTCCGGGTCCGGAAAAAGGTCCCTTCATCTTGTCCCGGGCCATGGGTTGTCCCGGAAGCGTCAGCCACAGAAAAAGAATACATACAGCGGTGCTAACCGATCTACGCATCTTTTTTAACTGCTCATTCATCGGTCAGCGGTATCTGGTAGACAACCTCGTCATCCCGAATCATCCCCAATTGCTCACGGGCAATGGTTTCTATATAGGAGCGGTTCTGTTTGATTGACTGAATCTTGAAGATCCACTCTTTCCGTTCCTGCTTCAGCTCCTCAATTTCACGTTTCAATTCGGTTTCCTGCTGTTTCAACGCGATGAGTTGAATAACACCTTTATCACCAATCAGCGAGAAAGTGACCACCATCAGGGAGCAGAAAATGATCAGCCATTGAATGACTTTTTTATCGTTCAGTCTGATTCTGGTTTTCATAGCAATTAACATTTTCCAGCCCCGGCCCCCGTCACATCCGGACATATGCCTGAGCTGGAAACAGTCGTCATCCTATTTCAGATTATAGAAAGTGGATTTTCCTGAAAACAGCGCTTCCGGACCAATCTCCTCTTCGATGCGCAGCAATTGGTTGTACTTGGCGATCCGGTCCGAACGGCTCAAAGAGCCGGTCTTGATCTGCCCTGCGTTTGTCGCAACAGCAATGTCAGCAATCGTCGCATCCTCTGTTTCTCCGGAGCGATGAGAAATCACACAGGTATAACCAGCCCGTTTTGCCATTTCAATAGTCTGCAATGTCTCGGTCAACGTCCCGATCTGGTTGAGCTTGATCAGGATTGAGTTACCGATCCCCAGGTCAATCCCTTTTTTGAGTCGCACGGGATTGGTTACAAACAGATCATCGCCTACAATTTGAATCCGTTGTGACAGTTTATCCGTCATCAGTTTCCAGGTATCCCAGTCATCTTCGGCCAGACCGTCCTCAATACTGATAATGGGATATCGGTCCACCAGATCAGCATAATAGTCGACCATTTCAGCCCCTGTTTTTTCTGGTTTCGCTTCGGCTGAAAGAATATATTTTCCATCCTTGTAAAACTCACTGGCAGCGGGGTCCAACGCGATCATCACCTCTTCGCCCGGCTTGTAGCCGGCCTTTTCGATGGCAGTTATAATAACCTGCAGTGCCTCTTCATTGGAGCCGAGATTAGGTGCAAAGCCCCCTTCATCACCAACCGCCGTGTTCAATCCTTTGGCCTTCAAGACTGCTTTCAAGTTGTGAAATATCTCCGCCCCTTTTCTTAAAGCCTCATGAAAGCTATCCGCTCCCACCGGCATAATCATAAACTCCTGGATATCCACATTATTGTCCGCATGGGATCCGCCATTGAGAATATTCATCATGGGTACTGGAAGTTCCCGGGCGTTACAGCCGCCGATATAACGGTATAAAGGCAACCCATGAATTTCAGCCGCTGCTTTCGCACAGGCTAATGAAACGCCAAGAATTGCATTGGCACCCAATCTCGATTTGTTCTCAGTACCATCCAGATCGATCATCTGCTGATCAATCTCTGCCTGCTCAGAAACCAGCAACCCTTCGATTTCAGGAGCAATCACCTGATTAACGTTATCCACAGCATTTTGCACCCCTTTGCCTAAAAATCGGTCAGCGTCGCCGTCGCGGAGTTCAACCGCTTCATGGGCACCTGTTGAAGCCCCGGAAGGCACAGCCGCTCTGCCGACAACCCCGCCACTCAAAGCTACATCCACTTCAACGGTTGGATTTCCGCGTGAGTCCAGGATTTCTCTAGCCTGAATTGATTCAATGATGAGTTCGTCCCCGTACATGTCAGCTCCTAATTTTAGTGTTAAATTTATCTGAAACCGTCTACAACTCGGGTTTCCCCATCTTTTTCAACAACGGTGGGATCAGATGACTATATTTAAAGTTGCCATAATTTTCAAGAAACTTCCAATTCCAATTTTACATCTGATTTTTGTCAGTAAATTTGAAATTAGCACAAACTAGTTCATTAAAGCATCTGACAATTAAAATAACAATTATTTCAGCAGGTTTATCATACAAAAATCCGTTTTTAAATTCAAATCCGGGTGAATATTTATCGTACTTACTACTAAGGGCTTGACCAATTTCACTGCCTATCATATTCTGATTGTTTCAGGGCCCATAGCTCAGTTGGTTAGAGCATCCGGCTCATAACCGGACGGTCCCTGGTTCAAGTCCAGGTGGGCCCACCAAAAAATATATAAAGAGATTTCAACGAATGGATCTCATGAGCAACTATTGCAGCTCAGATGATAGATTTGGAAGCATCGAAACATGGAAAAAGTCAGAAAACCCATGAGTCGGTGCTTTTTTTTATGCTTGAAATTGTATTCTTGCCTTGTCTCTTTGACCATTCCAGGAGAGCATCATGTCAAAGTCCAGTGAAGCAATTCTTCAGATTTCTAAAGAAGATCGCCTGCTTCAAACCAGTCAAAAGAAGTTAAACGCACTACCTGAAAAGAAGAAAAAAATCCGGCTCCCCATGAAACGGGTGGAAATTGTCCTCGATAAGCTTAAAGAGCAGGAGGAGGAGATTTGTGGCCAGATCAGGGAACGTGAAACCCTTGTTCAGGTTGAAAATGAGAAAATCAAGAGATCAGATGAAAGAATGCTGGCGGTAAAAAACCAGAAAGAGTACATGGCCTCCCAAAAGGAGATCGAAATCGCCAAAAAGACCATCAAAAAAGTCGAGGATCAAATCCTTGAATTGGAAGAGGAAAAAGACACTGTCACCCAGGAGTTAACTCAGATTCTGGAGGAGTACAAACAAACTAAAGAGACAGTGGAAATAGCAGAAAAAGAGGTGTTGGCCGAAGAGAAATTCGTCTTCGACAAGATTGAAGCCTATCAGAAATTGAAAGATGAGCTGCTGCCACAGATCGATCCCGAGCTGGTCGAGGTGTATAACAAGCTCACCAAGCGAAAAATGGTCCCTGCTGCGGTTGAAATCAGCAATGCCAGTTGTATGGGCTGCGCTCTCAGCATACCTGCCCAACTGTTTAATGAAATCATCCGTGATTCGGTCGGAAAATGCCCACACTGTGGCCGGCTGTTGTTTTACAAGGCGCCTGAAAAACCCAAAGAGGAACCAAAGGCAAAAGCAAAGAAGAAAACCAAGGCCAAGAAAAAGAGTGTCGCCGTTAAAGCTAATTAACGACCGGACTTTATTTAACTTAACAATTAAAGGTAGCATTGATTATTGGTATTATCACCCTGGTACTGCTAATTTTCCTATCGGCCTTCTTCTCGGGAACGGAGAGTGCGTTCGTTTCTCTCAGTGAGATCGATCTGATAGAAATTACAAAATCCAGGAAAAAGAATCGAAAGACCTTAATCAAGCTTATTGAGAATAAAGAGAGGCTACTAAGCACCATTCTAATTGGAAACAACGTTGTCAACATTGCGGCAACTGCTCTCAACACAACACTCGCCATACACTATGCTTATCTCCTTGGAATCTCCGAGGAGCTGAGCGTAATGCTCTCAGCTACCGGACTCGCTTTCATTATCCTCCTTTTTGGAGAAATCGCCCCCAAAACCATCGCCATCACTCATAATCGCAAAATCAGTCTGTTTTTATCACCCATCATCGCTTTTCTCAGCTGTCTCCTCACCCCAATTCTCTTTTTTTTCGACGGGACCAGCAAAGCAATCCGCTTGATGGTAACCGGGAAGGACCATCAAGACTCCACCATTTCAGAAAACACGGTCATCAATATTGTTGCCAAAGGCGAAGAGATGGGAGTGATCAATGAATCTGAAAAGGAGCTGATCGAGAATGTCTTTATTTTTGATGAAAGAGAGGTTTATCCAGTGATGACTCCCAGAACCGCTGTTTTTGGACTGGAAGAGACACTGACCCTGAGTGAGGCACAAGAGCAGATGCTGGAAAAGCAATTCACCCGCATCCCGATCTATGCAGGGTCCATTGACAATATTACAGGAATCGTTAACCTGAAGAATGTTTTCAGGTACTTGTTGGATAACCGGCAAGACATGCAACTGAATGAACTGGCACAGAAACCGCTGTTCATTTATGAAACCCTTTCACTAACTTCGTTGCTGGAACAGTTCAAATCTGAGCAGAACCACATGGCAATTGTTGTGGATGAGTTTGGTGGCATGGCCGGAATCGTGACACTGGAAGACATTCTGGAGGAGCTGGTAGGGGAGATCTATGATGAAAAAGATGTCACGACCTCCCTGATTCGTCAGGCTGGGGACAACAGTTGGGTGATCAATGGCAAAACAGACATCATCACGATCAATAAAAGCATCAAGGGTGAAATCCTAATCGACGGAGAATTTGAAACTTTGCAAGGACTGATCATGTCGAATCTGGACAGATTGCCCATAGTAGGAGATACTCTGAAAATCAAACCACATCAGTTTACTGTCAAGAAGATGAAACGAAATGAGATCATGTCAGTCTTTGTGGAGTACGCCCTCTCTGAGGAGCCGCTGGTGGATGATGAAGACTAAGCCTGATTGCCCTGTGGAATGTCGTTTGAAGTCCATTGAAAACTTTGAAAATATTCATCCGGATCGACTATGAATGCGATAAAAATAGCAGTTGTCATGATTCTGATCCTAAATGGGTCGTTTTCCCTGTATAACTGGTTGACTGAAAAGGAGTCCGCTTCCAATTATCAGTTACAACAGCAAGAGAAAATTCAACCCCAGGCAGCCGAAGGGATGGACCTGCAGGCATTGACCATGCTGACTAAAGAGATTCGGTCAGGCCAGGAACTCGAACGGCGACTGAATGAAAAAAATGGTCTTAACAACCTGGACCTGAATGGCGATAAAAAGGTTGATTATCTGTTTGTCAAAGAGTTTGGGGACGTCAAGAACAAGATTGGCTACTCATTAACTGTACAACCCCAGAAGGATGAGACCCAGGAAGTGGCCGAGATCACGGTTGAAAAAAATGGGGACCGGGCTGAAATTCAGGTAGTCGGCAACGAACAGATTTACGGGGATCAGGCCATTTTCAATGACTGGAGCAAGATCGAACGGGAAAAATTACCGGAACAGTCAGCCACAGGGCAGTCCTCCCCCATGTATCACAGCTATTTCTATCCCAGGCCGCTCTGGTTTTCTCCTTTTTATTTCGGTTTCTATCCGGGCTATTACTCCTTTTTCCCTATTATGGGCAGATCGACCTATATGACACGTGTCGGTCGATCATATAACACAGGTTCCGTGGGGCGGGGAGCCAATAATTACCAACGCTCATCCGGCAAACAAATCTCCAACCCGAACCGGGGAAAAGCTGCCAATCGGGGTGTCACTCGCAGTTTGCAAAAACCCACCAATACTCAGAAGAAATTTCAAGCCACGCGAAAGCAGAACCTGAGATCCGGTGGTTTCGGTTCAAACAAATCCGCAGGCAGGTCACAGTTGTCATCCAATTCATCTCGTCAATCACGTAGCAGCGCTTTTGGCAGTTCAAGTACCAGCCGTCGCAGTTCATTGTTTGGCGGCGGTTCCCTGCGCTCCAGTTCATCTCGATCCAGAAGTTTCAGTTTCGGTAAATAAGTTTCTCCTGAATGTCATGACCTATCAAGCAACCATCACTATCAGGGAGATTCTCAATACGCTCCCTGATGGCAGTTTCCGATTTGAAGGAGACAGCACTCGGGAAATCCTCTCCGTCACCTGGGACTATCAAAGTGTGACAGCGAATTCGCTTTATTTCTGTTTGGAGAATGAAGAGTTTCAGGAAGCACATATCGAAACGAACGCCCTGGATTACTGGGAACAAGCCGTTAATTCAGGGGCAACCTGCCTGGTGGCTGAAAGAAACGCAATCATCGCCAAGCCTGAAAATATCAACCTGATCGAAGTGGACAACCTGAACCGTACCATGGCGATCATCGCCCAGACGTTCTATGGAGATCCCCTCTCAAGCATGAAAGTGATTGGCGTCACTGGAACCAATGGAAAAACGACAACAACCCAGCTACTCGATTCCATATTCGGCCAGATTGGTGCCAAAACCGGTGTTATCGGAACGATTGGAGTATTTTATCCGTCAGGCAAACAAGAGGCCAGTCACCTGTCGAATCCTATGGCCACCGAACTGTTTCAGATCGGACAGCAGATGGCAGAAGAGAAAGTGGAATACCTGACGATGGAAGTTACCAGCCACGCCATGGCATTTGAACGGAACCATGCCATCGATTACGACATCGCCATCTTCACCAACCTGACACAGGATCATCTGGACTACCATAAAACGTTGGAATCATATAAGCAATCGAAACTGAAATACTTTCGGCAACTGGGTAAGAAGCAAAAGAAGTCATACGGCATTATCAACATCGATGACGCGAATAGTAGCGATTTTATTGAAGCAATCGACAAGCACCTGCGCGTCATCGGAAAAGCGGAGGTTTTGACTTACAGCATCCGCAACAAAGATGCGGATCTGGTTGCCTACCCCAGTGAAATGACCGGCAGTTACAGCGTCTTTGATGTTTACCTGCGTGGTAACCATTTAAGTCAGATCCAGTTGCCGATGCCTGGCCTTTTTAACATTTACAACGCGCTCTCAGCCTTCGGTGCTGCGTTTGCGTTGGGAATCAGCATCGAACAGATTGTAGCCGGGCTGGCCAATGCCCGGAAAGTGGACGGACGTTTTGAAACGGTTGAATGCCCGGCAGATTTTGATGTCTATATTGACTACGCTCACACGCCAGATGCTTTGACAAAAATTCTGGAAGAGGTCCGCTCGTTGACCAAAAAAAACGTGCTTGTGGTTTTCGGATGCGGCGGGGACCGGGATCGTTCCAAACGAAGTGAAATGGGTCGTATAGCAACTGAGCTGGCAGACATCAGTGTAATCACATCGGATAATCCCCGCACGGAAAATCCAAACCACATCATTCAGGATATTGTGGCCGGTATTCCGGCGGATTCTGGCGGGCAACATATCACGGAGCCGGATCGACGGCGGGCAATATATCTGGCCCTGAAAACCGCTTCTGCTGACGATGCCGTTCTGATAGCCGGAAAAGGGCACGAAACCTATCAAATCATTGGACAGACAACTTATCCTTTTTTCGACCGCAGGGTTGTCCAGGACTTCTTTTTGTCCGCCAAGGAGTCCTTGTCCAGGGCGTGGTTGGAATTGAACCTGAAGACCCTGAGAGACAATTTTGAATTAATCTTCAAAGACAAACCGGATCATCTGAAAGTGCTGGTCGTTGTGAAGGATAACGCTCTGGGCCATGGTGTGATTGAAGTCTCAGGGGCGGCCATTGATGCCGGAGCTGATTATCTAGGCGTTGCCTGTCTCTCTGAAGCACTGCTAGTTCGAAAAACTTTTGAGAATGTCCCACTGCTGATTTTTGGAGAGCGCAGCGACGACGAAATACCGATCTGTGTCCAGAACAATATTTCCATTCAGATTCAGTCGGTCTGGCAAGCTGAGTTGATCAACCGGATTTCCAGAGAAAACGACAAACAGACACGGGTGCATCTGAAAGTCGATACAGGCATGGGGCGCTACGGCATTCCGGCTAACGAAGCAGTTGAGGCTTTCAGTCAGATCGTACGGATGGAAGGGATTCATGCGGAAGGGATCATGACTCATTTCGCTCAATCAGACGAGGCAGACAAAACTTATGCAAACGCGCAGTGGCAGAAGTTTCAGGATGTACTTTCCGGTCTGGAAAAAAGGAAACTGTTACCCCCGATAATTCATGCGTGTAACAGCGGAGGCTATCTGGATCTGCCACATGCTCACGGCAATATGGTCAGAATAGGCATTCTAGCCACCGGCGTCTACCCGTCGAAAGTGTGTCGCAGAATCGAAATTGAGGGAAAGGCGCTGCAGCCCGTTATGTCAGCCAAGACAAGAGTCGCCTTTGTTAAGACTATTCAAACCGGAGAATCTACCGGTTATGGCATGCATTTCAACGCGGACCGGGAGACCCGCATTGCAATTCTGCCGGTGGGGTATGGTGACGGCTATCCACGGTTGCGCAATACCGGTTTCGTCCTCATACATGGTCAAACTGCCGAAATTGTTGGTGGAAATGGCATGGACGCTACTATGGTTGACATCACGGATATTCCTGATGTTCAAAAGGGGGACGAAGTTGTCCTGCTGGGCAGGCAAGGGGAAAAGCAGATCACTGCGATGATGATCGCTAACTGGGCAGGCACGGTTACCTATGATGTTCTCTCCCGCTGGACGAACCGCATGGTCAGGAAAACGATCTAACAAACTCTTCATCTGCGCACGGAGGGATTGTTATGGGATCTTTCGGAACAGGGTTAACCCCAGAACCAACTCTAGAATAAATATGATGAGCCCAATGGTAACAAACAGCGGAAACTGCTCTTTGAATGTCGTAAACCGTTCTTCAAATTTACTTTTTTCAAGCTGATCGATTTTACGATAGATCTCCAACAGCTCTTCCCCCGAAGAAACCCTGGCAAATACGCCCCCGGTCACAGCTGCCACCTGTTCCAACAGGGTCGTATCCAGTCGTCTGCCCGTTAACGAAAAGATATTGCCAAAAAAGGAATTTTGGCGAGAATATTGGCTGTCACTGGTAATAGCGATGGTGTATACCTTAATCCCATTATCCTTTGAAAATTGGGCAGCCTCCAGTGGGTCCATTCCACCTCGGGTCTGCTGGCCATCTGTCAGCAGAATAATGATCTTGGATTTGATGCGGTACTTGTCGTCCTTTTCTCCGGCTTTACGCAACAGTTCATCCACACTGATCAAGCGCAAGGTCGAAAAATAGATCGCATCTCCAATCATGGTCCCATCTTCCAGTCTGCCTGCCGGGTGGATCGTGTGGGCAAAATTAACCAGAGTGGTATGGTCCAGTGTCAAAGGGGCGTTTTCCTCTACAAATCCAGCAAAACTGCTCAATCCGATCATATCCACCGGGCGGCCGGGCAAATCCTGACCATCTCCCAGAATAAAGGTCTCAAAAACACGTTTGACAACCTCCAGCCTATCGAATTCCTGACTTTGGTAGGTTAGCACTTCCTTCATACTGGAGGATCGATCAATCACCATCTGAATCGCGATCCCTTCTCTGGCTGTGCGAATCGTTTCAAGCCCCTTTTGTGGTCTCAGGAAACCAAAGAGAAGAAATCCAACTGCCAATATCCGCAACAAGTTCAATGTCCAGCGAAAGCGAACACGCCACGAGCTGCCAGCCGCTTTGAGTTGCTGAACGTTCGAATATCGCAGCGCCGCACTGAGTCTACCAGATCGTTTTTGCCAGAAAAAAACAGCTATGTAGACCAGGAATATGCCGACAGAAACAGCTGCCAATACAGGATCAATCTTCATTTGGCTTTCCTGTAGATTCAATAAAATAGCGGACGGTTTTCATCGCTTCCCGGCTGGCTTCAGAACCCGGATCATAAGTGGCAAACTTGACCAGATCCGCCAGCTCCAGAAACTGCTGTAAAATTGCCTGCTGCTCGGTATTAAAGTGTGGGGAATAACGAATTTCACGGATAAATTCTTCTGTGGTCTGTTCCCGGGCTTTCAAGCCAAAGCGATTCTCCACGAAGTAGCGCAACACGGCAGACAGTTCTACATGCAGGCTGTCATACTGCTGCTGGGAAATATAGTCTTCGTCCTCAAGTTTTTTAAGCCTTCTCAAGGACTCCAGTAGATAATCGATGGTTTCAACAGCTGACAATCCCTTGTCCTGAAAATGCATTCTCATTCTGAATCCCAGCCAGAATGAGAAAAACAGGAAACCGATGCCGCCAGCTGCCACAAGAAGGGGCAGATAGTCATATTCAGGTTGAATCGGTCCCTTGACATCCCGGATATCCGATTGTTCATTGATATCAACTGACGTTACTCTGTAAGGTATTTTTGATGTCTCGATTTTGTAGACAGGCCAGTTCTCGATTTGGGGCTTTCTTTCAGACTCCAGTCGGAAAAAGACCCGAAAAGGTTGCAATGCAAATTCCCCAGACTTCATCGGCTCGAAACGATACACCCATGTTTTGATGATGCGGTTCTGTTTCTCCGCCCAGAAGAGATCCTCCTGCGGATTCTGGATCAACAGTAAAGGGGCATAGACAGCTTCCGACAGATAGGGAGGTTCTACTCGTAAGTCCTCACTGTGCTCAACCCGCACAGTGACAATCAGAAAATCTGTTAATTCAATGGATTCGTTAGAAAGGACCACAATCACATCAATGGGTGCCCCACCAAGCCTGAAACGTTTTTCCAGGTGTTGTGGTTCCATCGTTTTTTCTGACTCATCCCCCTGTGGAAACTGGCACCCGAAAGAGAACAGAAGTATGAAAACAAGTAAATAAAAAAAGAGCGGGAATTTCATCACGACCGCAAACTCCGTTTCTTAAAAAAATTGATCAGATCACGCTCAAAAGGCTGATCAGTTGTAATTTTCAGCTGATCTACACCAATTTTCCGCAAGAATGAGTCTCTCTCTGCATCGAATTTCAACCTGATTGAACGGTATCGCGCCTGCCAGCTACTGCTGCTGGTATCCACCAGAACATGTTCTCCGGTTTCCGGATCCAGCATCTCCACCAATCCCAGAGCAACAGGTTCTGTTTCAGACGGATCTGCAATTTCAAGCGCTACCAGATCGTGTCGCTTGCTTGTCAGATTCAAATTCTTGAAATAGTCCTGGTCCAGAAAATCCGAAACCAGGAAAACAACTGCACGACGTCGGTAGACCCTGTTGAGGAACTCCAAAGCAGAATTAATTGATGTGCGATAATGGCGAGGCTGAAAATATAACAGTTCCCGAATCACCCTCAAAACGTGGGTTTTCCCTTTATTTGGCGGGATATAGAGCTCGATCTGATCAGAAAACAGAATCAGACCGACCCGATCATTTTTTTTAATCGCATTAAAAGCCAGTACAGCACATAGTTCGGTTGCAACCTCTTTTTTCAACTGTTTCCCGCTGCCAAACTGACCTGAAGCTGAGATATCCACCAGAAATATTACTGTCAATTCCCGCTCTTCGACATAACTCTTGACGTATGGTTGTCCAAAACGGGCGGTCACGTTCCAGTCAATCATCCGCTCTTCGTCTCCCTCCTGGTATTCGCGAACCATATCGAATTCCATGCCACGGCCTTTGAAGGCGCTCTGATACTCCCCCGCCATCACGTCGTTGACCATTCGACGTGACCGTATGTTGATCTGCCGTACTTTTTTGAGGAGATCTTTTTCAGGTGGGATATTACCCTGCTGCCGATCGTTGGCAGCTTGTTTCCAAAACCACATCCTTATCTGTCCTGCCGGAATTCCTTCATTCAGTTGACTGTCCTGTTCGTTTTTCGAATGACTGCATCGTATCGACTGTCATCCGGGGTTGTCAATATCGGCACTCTAATCATTATCCTTTACGAAATAATGCTGACCGAGTTATTTTGTTAAAACAGATAACTTGACTCACGCATGAAAAATTCACTCGTACACCCAGTGTTGAATTGATCAAAGAGCCCGGAGAAAAAGATGCCTGAATGGACCTGGACCCCTGAAGCGGCTGAGTACAACCAAGTCAAATTAAAGTTGCTGGAATTCTATCGGCTGATGAACTATGCGAAATCCCAGTTCAGCATTAATGCTTTTGAGAGAATTGCACGCAGCCTTTTCCTGCCTGACAGTCAAAAACCATATGCATACAATGACAGTCCACTACCCATCGGGCACGGACAGACGATCAGTGCCCCCCATATGGCATTTATGGAATGTGATGCTCTGGACATTCGGCCAGGCAACAGTGTCCTTGAGATCGGATCCGGCAGCGGATACCACGCTTCGATGGCCGCTGAGATGTGCTGTCCAAGTAACATCACGCCCCCCGGCTGGCATCCTTTAAGCCGTCATTACGACGATTCAGTCAACACACAGGTAACAGCAGCACAAGGCAGGGTTGTCACCGTCGAACGATTGCCTCAGCTTGTCTCATTTGCCAGTGACAATATAGAACGGGCTGGATTTGCAGATCGAATCACTGTTATTCACAATGACGGGACCCTGGGTTATGAAACTAAAGCCCCCTATGATAAAATTCTGATCACGGCCGCTGGCCCTAAAATCCCGATGGGACTCAAACAGCAGCTGAAAATAGGCGGGAAAATGATTATTCCGGTAGGCGCCAAGAACTTCCACCAGGATCTGTTCCTGGTGGAGCGAATTGGGGAAAACGAGTGGAAAAAACAGAATATTGGCGGTGTAGTTTTTGTGCCACTGATAGGAAAATTTGGATTCGAGTCCTAAAGCGTTTAAGGGGGTGGTGGGATATGACCTGTTCTTCTCATCAAAACAGCCCATTCAAGAATTCCATTACCTCGGCTGTCGCTTTGTGTAGCTTGTATTCAGAGATTCTTCTGACCGCCGGGACATGATCGATGAGATAACGAAGTTCTGCGTTTGTCGCCCCTTTTTTCATCAAAGTATCCCAAGCCTTTTTACGCAGTTCTGGGCAATGCTCAATAATCCGGCACAAATGGCGGCTGGTATAATCCCGTTCCATCAGTTTTTCCCATGCCTTTTCCCGCAGTTCTGCATTGTTCTGCATCAGATGAATCAATTCATCATCGGAAATTTCTTGAGTGATAATAATTTTCCAGCATTTATCTTTCATCGATTCAATGTAATCGGCAATCTGTCGTAAGGCCTTCCCACCAGGACCGGCATCAATAAATTTTTTCCACGCAACATCTCTGAGCGCAGGGATTTCAATAATTGTCGAAACCAGACTCTTATAAATATCTTTTCTCTGGATGAGTTTTTCAAACGCCAACTTTTTATGCTCCAGAGCGGCGTCCAGCATAATCACGTACAGTTCGTGATTTGTCGGATTCTGATTAAATAGTTGTTGCAGTGCTTTTTGAGCCAGCGGTTGAGAGCAGATCACCAGATGGCAGAGCTGGGCGTTATCCGGACCCGGGTTGCTATTCAGTAGCTGTTCCCAGATTAGCTTCAAGTTGACGTCCGATTCGGTCTGTCTTTGTGTTCCGTTTCTCATTCATCCCTCTTTCAATTTATTAAACTGCCCCACAATTCCCATGTCGATTTAATATCTCTATCTTTTAGTCGATTGTCAAAAAAATGACAAGCGAATAAATCACTTTTTTTCAAGAAATTCCGGCATCTAGCTCAGTCTAAAAGAATAAACCGGTTTCAGTATTTTCACATATTAAAACGCTGTCAGTGGACCAACGATTACCAGACTCGGGATCGTAGTCTTCTTGAGTGAATGAACAATCTAATTTTATAAATTTCAGTTGGGTCGTTCGATATACGAAGTGTTGTCTGCGGAGCTTATTTTTAAGGTGGAAAATGGCCCTGAGTAGCTATTATTTATTGAACATAGGAGAGATCTTAATCCCCGTTTGTCGCAGAAATATTCAAGCGCGTTGTGCGAGCAACAAAAGTTTCCAGGGATATACTGCAGGGGGGATACTCTTTTGACGACTCATCTCATCTAATCCACTTTCGGAGTTGCTCTGGCTTTTTTTAGCATCAAATCAACTCTTTAGGTCGTGTTGCATAGTTAATTGAATTGGGCTATCCTATCACAATCAAAGGACAAAAGATCAAAATATTGATAAACCAGGATGTTATCCCCAGCGGATCCAATACACGACCAGAAAATCTCTTCGGAATTCATATGGCAAACAGACCATTCAAGTTCAAAACTTCAACATTCTCGTTCTGGATCAGCACCGTTTTTCTGATAGCCATGATGCTACCGTTGACGCTGTCCGGGAAACAACTTTCATCCGCACAACTTATCGGAATCCAGACCCAACTCAAGTCGGAAAAAGATCCTACCTTACGGACCAGGCTTTTGGTTTTGCTAATTAATAACGCGGAACAATATCAGAGTGAACAGGAAGAGATTCCGTACCGACAGAAACTTTTCCAGAGTTTGAAGGGTAAAAAAGTATTGAGAGCTGAATATTCCTCTAATCTTTATCAACTCGCCACCATCTATTATCAAAACGGATCACTGCCGGAAGCCTTGGATCATTTTGAGATTCTGCACAAAACCCTGCCACGAACCGAAACCAAGCTGAGAAATCTGGCTCTGCAACATCTGAGCATGATCGCCTCGAAACTGAACCAAACAAAGCTCGAAGAGAAATATCTAGCACTCTATGTGATTTCTGTTGGGAAGGTTTCCAGCTATTATGAAACCAGTGGCGGATATGAAAAGTTGTTACAACTGGCTGACAGAAACGGATCAGACAAAGCGGGGTACTATTATGAAAACTGGTATCAAAGCGCGGTTCAGAACGGTGAAGTCAAAGATCAGAAAAAGGTACTCACCCAGTGGGTCAACCATGCGACCCAGTCAAAATCGTCCTTTTCACCGATGCCTTTTGATCTGCTGATGGAGCTGTTGACCAAACAGAACGCACTGACAGAAGTTCAAGAGCTCAGACGGCTCTACGCTCAAAATACACCCGATGAAAAAAGGAAAGTAGAGATCTTTGAAGAGATTCACCGCTATAACCAGGACCAGCAGAAACAGACAGAACTTGGGATTCTGACCCGTCTCTACCAATCATATCACGCCAATAAAAAACTGGAACAGGAGCAACAAATTCTGGAGATACTTGCCCTACGAAGCGACTATGATAAAAGTGATGAAGCGCTAAAACAACTGGCGATTCTCGCCCAGAAAAATGAGAACTGGATTCTGGCACTCAACACCTATCAAAAGCTGGCGAAACTTAACCCGCTCGAAAAAAGCAAAGCAGGGGTACTCATCCTGGATAATTTGATCAGCATCTCTCAATCGCTATCTAAGGATGATCTGGCATTACAATACCTGAAGCAGAAAGCCCTGACAAAGTCCCAATTTATTCAGGACACAGCCCGTTATCAATCCTTTGTCCTGGCGCTGGAAATTTATAAACAAAAACAGAATTATCAGGCAGCCATCCAGTTGTATCATGAAATGGAAAAAGCGCCCTTTCAGACAACTCCCTATCCAAAAATATATGAAGTTCATCTGCAGGGAGCCGTAACTATCCAGGAAAAGGGGGACACTGAAAACAGCATCAGGGCCTATCAACTGTCTCTGGATACGCTTTTAAAATCGGGAAACCCGGACCTAAATCAGGCTACAAAAATTGCGCAACGAATACTGCTGCTGACAGAAAATCATTATCCGGGAGAACGGGAAATCGCGGTGTTGAAACAGATCAACGAAATTCACAAAAAGCGTAATAACCCCACAGATCAGGCAAAAACGGAACTGATCATTGCCCAGAAGCTTGAAAAAGCAGGGAATAAACCAGCTGCCGTTGATTTTTATAACCAGGCCCTGGAAAGCTATCGTGGGATCGACAACCAGAAAATGGTCAGCCAGCTCTTGACCTTGCTTGCGAACCTGGAAGAAGGGAGTTCCGGAAAAAAGCTGACCCGTTTGCTGGAGCTTGAGTCTACACAGGAAAAAGCGACTGCTGCGAAACAACTGCTAGTCACTCGAATCGAAATTGGCAATTACTATAAATCCCAAGGAGACTCAAGTAATGCGGTCATCTATTATCTGAAGGCCGGAAATAGCGATACGGGAGGCAACGATCTTCAATCCGCTCAGGGATTTTACTACGCCGGGCTGCTGCTCGCCCAGAATGGAAATATCAAACGATCCAACGAAGTATATCAACAGGTGCTGAATAAAAAGTCTTCCACTAATGAAAAAGAGGTCGTTTTTGCTCAAACTCATCAAGCGTACGCAAAAAACCTGGATCAGGAGCAGGAACATTCGAAAGCACTGGCACAGATCGACATTGCACTTAAATACAATCTGAAAGAGTTGGAGGGATCACTGATTGAAATAAAAGCCACCATCCTGATCAATAGCAACCAGTACAAAGCCGCCGAGTCAACTCTTGAAAGTTATTTAAGCAGTCTGACAAATGGGCAACATAGTTTACCACTGATGATTCTGATGGTAAAGGCACAATTGGGCTCACAGAACCTGGACGGTGCAACAGCCACTTTGGACCGGGCGCTGAAGGGGCTGGATACCAAGCAGTTAACAGTCCAACAGTATGAAATCCTCAGCCTGAAAAGCTATACGTTGAGTTTAAAGAAAGATATGGTCGCTGCAATCAACAACCAGAAGCAGTTGGTAACACTCATTGAGAATTCAGACATCAAAGAAAAACTGGGTAGCGCCAACCTGGATCTATCAAAATACTACCTGGAAATCGGCCGTATCCCCGAAGCGCTGAAATCCAATAAACAGGCCAATGGATGGGTAAAAGAGGGTACCATCGACTACCTGAAAATGTTGCTCAATTTTGCAAAAATAAGTCAGAAGCAAGGCAAAAATGAAGCCTCTCTGGACTATTTCAATCAGCTTCAACAAAAAATAAACCCGGAATTATCACCTGGAATTGCAGCAGAAATGTACTATCAGAGAGGGTTCGCTAATCTCAGCGCATCCCGCTTTGAAGCTGCACTCTCTGATTTCAAAAAGGCCGAGACGTCATATATCGAACTTAATCAGAAACCGGAAATCATTCAATCAAAAATGGCCCAGGCAAATGTGTTGCTCAGTCTGGGGAAAATTGCCGCTTCGGAAAAGATTTATCTCTCACTGCTATCCAAAACCAACGACAACCCTGGCGCTAACGGTGATATCAACAATGCACTGGCATTTCTCTATTCCGAGCTGGGGCAGTACAAAAAGGCCTTAAACCATTCGAAAAAGGGAGAACAATCCTATCAAACCGCTAAAAGGCTGAACCGTATCCCGGAGGTTTTAAATGCCAGAGGATTAATCTTCTTAAAGATGAACGACTTTGATCAGGCGGAGGTCACGTTTATTAACGCCACCAAGCAAAATGAGCAGTATCAGAATCCGCTGTTGGATTCCGAGATCACCAACAACTTGGGCGGACTTTACAAACAGAGAGGGGATTTAGAAAGGGCCCGGGAACAGCTGATGAAAACCGCAGAGCTGCAAAAGAAACTGGGTTTTGAATCTCTGCTGGCGCTCACATACAACAACATCGCCTCTGTTTACCTGGATGAAAACAAATACGATGAGGCGCTTAGTTTCCTCCAGCAGTCGAGAGCTTTTGCGGAGCGATTTCAACTGAAAAAAGAGATCGCCAGCAGTTGGAACAACGAAGGTATTCTCTTTTTCAAGCAGGAACGTTTTGACGAAGCCCAGAAAGCGTTTGAGGAAGCCCTCAAACCGCTGAAAGAGTTGGAACTCAAGATCGATCTGGCCAGAACTCACAATAACCTGTCCATTATCGCTTCCAAACGGTCCGATTTCAAAACGGCACTGGACCTAGTTCAGATTGCTGTCGGGTCACTTTCTCTTAAGGCTCTGGAAAGCGAACAGTTTTACCCCAATCCCGAGCAAAAATCTGTGCTGGCTCCGGACCTGATGAAGGACTCCTTGCAGATCAAAGGCGCCTATTTAAGGGAAATTGCCAGCCAAAGCCAGGACCCGAAGGTGAAGGTCCAATATCTCGACGCTTCCTATCAGAGTTTTGCGCTTGCGATCGAGATCATTGAGTCCCTGCGGGCTCAGATCAAGGGAGAGGAGTCTCAGAAAAAGTTGCTCCAGGCAAACATCGACATCTTTCAACAGCTGATTGCCATTTTGTTCGAACTGGGGACGCGGGCTCCCGGCCAGGGCTTTCATGAAAAAGCCTTCTATTATGCGGAGATGTCCAGAGCCCGTTCGTTTCTGGATCAACTCCAGGAACAGGTCGCCAGATCCAGTTTGAACCTGCCCCAGGAGATACGGGACCGGGAAAACGAACTGAAGACTCAGATCGCCAATCTGGATGGTTTAATTTTTGTTGAGTTGAAGAAACCACAGCGAGAAAGAGACGAAAAAAAGATTGAAAATTGGCAGATCAAAAAAACCACCACCCTGCTGGAGCACCGAAATTTCACCAAAGAGCTGGAAGAAAAATTCCCTGCCTATGCCAGCTTGAAATACCCAAAGGTGTACGGTGTCAAGGAGACACAGGATGAACTACTGCATGAAAAAAGTATGCTGCTGACGTATTTTGTTGGAGCAGATCAGTCATACGGCTGGGCAGTGGCTAAAAACGGCATGTCAATGGTGGCATTACCACCGAATGCCGACATCGACCAATTAATTCGCAAGTACCGAAAGACCCTTGTTAATCCGCTGATTATGGAAGATGAGGAAGATGAGGAAATGGTGATCGACTCCACTCAAAGCCATATTGCCATCGGTCTGCAGATTTACCGCAAAATTATGGACCCCATGCTGAAAATCGCGGGAAAAGAAGTAAATCAGCTGATACTAGTTCCGGACGGTGTCCTCTACTACCTTCCCTTTGAAACGATTCTGACCCAGATTCATCCCCAGACCGACGAGCGATTCCCCAAGGGCCGGGAGTATCTGCTGCATCGATACTCGATTCACTATTCTCCCTCAGTTTCAGTTCTGGGCATGATCCAGACCCAGGTTAAGAACAGGAACCCGGAGCTGATGGCACAACGCAAGGATTTCCTGGGATTTGGCGATCCGGAATATAAACCAAGTGCTTCGGTAGCGCAGGCATTCTCCTACAATAAAACACTCAAGCAGCAGGGGTTTTACGATCTCGACCGTCTGTTCAACACCCGTGCTGAATTGAAGGAAATTTCAGACATTTTTCCTACATCCAACGTCACATTTCTGAGGGAGAACGCTAAGGAATCCGCGGTCAAGCAGAACATCAAGGGCTATAAATATATCCATTTTGCCACCCATGGGATTCTGGATGAACGAAATCCGGAGTTTTCAGGTGTTGTCATGAACCTGATTCAACCCGATAAGCCGGAGGACGGATTTCTCCAGTCTTCAGAAATATTTGATTTGAAGCTTGATTCCGATCTGGTTGTACTGTCAGCCTGCGAAACCGGACTGGGGAAGGTCATCAAAGGGGAAGGCATGGTGGGTCTGACCCGGGCTTTCATCTTTGCCGGAACGCCCTCCATCGTCGTATCTCTTTGGACAGTGGCCGATGAATCCACCTCCAGACTGATGATCTATTTTTATAAATACCTGAATGAGGGAAACCCCAAGGATGAAGCACTCAGAAAAGCCCGCCTGGAATTAATGAATGAAGCAGAAGACGAAGAGCTTCTTTACTCCGATCCCTTCTACTGGGGTCCTTTTATCCTGAACGGAACCCGGATTTAAACAGGATCGGCTCATAAAAAAGAAGGGGGCCTCAATTGTGATTGAAGCCCCCTTTTTAATTCTTACCTGCTGGTATTTTTAACCCTTTTGAGTATGGGTAAAGACACCATCCCAGTCTGATGGCGGTGGATTCTTAAGGAAATCTTGACACCGCTCGATGTAAGTGAGGGATGGACCATCTTTGGAAACCACTTTCAAACCCGACTCAAAGACTTTAACTGCCCCCTGGAAGTCCAGATCTTTATACAATTGCAAGCCTTTATTATAGATCGGCACCAATTCAGCCATCTTACCGCTGGTTTGGTTCTTGCGATCGATCAGATCGTAAACCGTGATGGGCTCGTTCTTCCCCACCACCCGAATGGTGTCCAGTTCGCGGACATCAATGGCGTCAGCCGCTTGTTTATAAGTGAACTCTGATATCATGGAGAAGTTCTTATAAAACTTATTCGCCCCTTCCAGACGGGCTGCCAGATTCACGGAATCTCCCATGATGGTGTAGTCCATACGGGACTGGGATCCCATGTTTCCGACGACCATTGGACCGGAATTGATCCCCATCCGCACCAGAACCATGGGCAATCCCTCTTTCATCCACTCCTCACGCAGGTCCAGCAATGCTTTTTGCATGTCGATACAGGCAAAACAGCTGAGTGTAGCATGATTCGGCTGATCCAGTGGCGCACCCCAGAACGCGATAATCGCGTCGCCCTCAAACTTGTCAATGGTGCCATCCTGATCTGAAATAATGTCGCACATTGCTGTCAGGTACTTATTCAGTAATGCAACCAGTTCATCCGGTGTCAGGCTCTCTGAGATGGTTGAGAACCCCTGAATATCCGAGAAGAAAGCAGTCATCTCACGACGCTCTCCACCCAGAGAGAGTTTGTCCGGATCATCCACCAGCGCTTCAATCACATCCGGAGAAAGATACTGGCCAAAAGCGTCTGTGATAAAGCTCTTCTGTTTTCTCTCCT